>Ga0164315_10000358_pt1 | contig 30972 bp, 27 predicted proteins | sample GuaBasSedimGuay6_FD_113737 | JGI IMG/M metagenome (GOLD analysis project Ga0164315, IMG submission 113737) | Subseafloor sediment microbial communities from Guaymas Basin, Gulf of California, Mexico - Guay6, Core 4569-2, 0-3 cm | ecosystem: Environmental > Aquatic > Marine > Hydrothermal vents... | reverse complement strand
TTTAAAACCTATATCAAAGAACCCACTTTAAAGCTCAAGGACAAAAAAGACTGGGTGGTCTCTGTATTGTGGGACAATGCCGGGGTTGGCAGGTTTGATGATGAAAATAATTATGTGGTTACCGGCGAAACCCATAATTCACCTTCCAACATGGAAGCTTATGGTGGTGCAATAACCGGTATTGTCGGTGTTTATCGTGATCCCATGGGAACCGGTCTTGGATCTAAATTATTCATGGGCAGTTTCGGGTATTGTGTGGGAGATGTGAATTATAAAGGCCCTTTAAAACCTCCGCTTCACCCAAGACGACTCCTTGACGGTGTAATAGAAGGGGTAAAGGACGGGGGAAATAAAAGTGGTGTTCCCACCACCTTTGGCCAGACAGTGTTCAATCCGGGTTACATGGGCAAAAGCCTTGTATTTGTGACAGCTCTGGGGATCATGCCAAGTAAGATTAAAGGAAATCCAAGCCATGAGAAAAAAACATCTCCCGGCGAATTGATTATCATGAGTGGCGGCAGGGTCGGAAAAGATGGAATACATGGCGTTACCGCGTCTTCGGAAAGTTATTCGGAAAATACACCGGCAGGTCATGTCCAGATTGGTGATCCCTATACCCAGAAGAAAATGCATGATTTTCTGCTCATCTGTCGTGATGAAGGCCTGATTCCCTTTATTACGGATAATGGCGGTGGTGGTTTGTCTTCATCCATTGGTGAATCAGCCATGATTTCCAATGGATGTGAGGTGTGGCTGGATCGAGTGCCCTTAAAATATGAAGGGCTTGATATGTGGGAAATCTGGGTCTCAGAATCCCAGGAGCGAATGACCATTGCCGTTAAGCCTGAAAACCTGGACAGGTATATGGAACTTTCAAGCGAGCATGAAGTTGAAAGCACAGTGATAGGAGAATATACAGATACGGGTAAGCTGCATATTAAATATAAGGATGAAACCTGTGCCTATGTGGATATGGATCTTCTGGACAAGGGTTTTCCATCCTGGGAATTTGATGCCATCTGGATTTCACCTGAAGCACGTGGCCTTACAGAGCCAGTTATAAGTTCTCCTTCTGATTTTAATAAATTATTGCTTAGCATGCTTGAGAGGCCGAATCTCGCTTCAAAAGAATGGATTATCAGGCAGTATGATCATGAGGTCCAGGGCGGTTCTGTAATAAAACCCCTTGTGGGGGTGAATCATAATATACAGTCAGATGCCAGCGTGACACGGCCGGTACTGACATCTCAAAAGGGTCTTGCATTCTCCCAGAGCCTTTTGCCCTGGTATTCAAAAATTGATGCCTTTCATATGATGACATGTACCATTGACGAAGCTGTGAGAAGATTGATTGCCGTGGGCGCAAATTTTGATCATATTGGCGGGCTGGATAATTTTTGCTGGCCCAATATACAATTTGATCCAAAAAAAAATCCAGATGGAACATTTAAGGCAGCCCAGCTTGTCCGAGCCTGCCGGGCATTGAAAGAGGCGTGTGAAAAATATGAAATTCCATTGTTGTCAGGCAAGGACAGCATGTATGTGGATGGCCATCTTGAGGGTGAGTTTGGTGAAAGAGTCAAGGTCTCAGCCCTTGAAACCGTTCAGTTTTCAGCAACATCAGTCATTGATGATGTCTCTAAATGTATATCCATGGATCCAAAAATTTCAGGAGACCTTGTTTATGTATTGGGGTTGACGGCCAATGAACTTGGGGCATCAGAATATTATGAGATGTTTGATAAAACAGGTGTTAATGTCCCGCATGTTGATTTTGATAAATTTAAAGTGATATACAGGGCATTGCAAAAAGCCATTGACAATGAACTTGTCGTGTCCTGCCATGCTGTTGCAAGGGGGGGTATTGCCGTTCATCTGTCCTATATGACCATGGCAGGAGGGCTGGGCATTGAGGTCAATTTGTCGGATTTTCCAATGGATAAAGACAAAGGACGACTTTCCAGCGAAGCTTTATTATTTTCAGAATCCGCGGGCAGATTTCTTGTGACTGTTGGTCCGGAAAATAAAATTATTTTTGAAAAATTATTTAAAGGCATGGCATCGGGCTGCCTGGGTTTTGTGACAGATCAGCACAATCACCTTAAAATTTTTAATCCTGACAAAAAAGTCTTGATAGACCTTTCCATGGAAGAACTTGAGAAGGCTTTTAACAAGACCTTTGGAGACATGATATGACTGTGCAAAAGGTTAATGCATTGATTTTAACCGGGTTTGGGTTGAACTGTGATGATGAAACTGCCCATGTATTTGAACTTGCGGGCGCCACATCCCATAAAGTTCATATTAACGCATTGGTGTCAGGGAAAATCAAGCTGGAAGATTTTCATATCCTTGCCCTGGGCGGAGGGTTTTCCTGGGGGGATGACCATGGTGCGGGTGTGATTCAGGCATTAAAGCTTAAAAATCATATTGGCAGGGATCTGTTGTCTTTTGTAAGCAAGAAAAAGCTTATCATTGGAATCTGTAATGGGTTCCAGGCATTGGTCAATTTAGGACTTTTGCCCGGACTTGAAAATGATTATACAAAAAGAAGCGTATCCATTACCTTTAATGACTGCGGTAATTTTCGGGATCAATGGGTCCATCTGGCGGCAAACCTTAAAAGCCCCTGTGTATTTACAAAAGAGTTTCAAATGGCTGATTATCCGATTCGTCATGGAGAAGGGAAAATTATTGCCGACCAGACAGTGATTGATACCCTTTTGGCCAACAACCAGGTGGTGTTCCAATATGCTGATGCCGGCGGAATTGCTGCAAATGGCACGTTCCCCTTAAATCCAAACGGTTCCATGGCAGATATCGCGGGCATTTGTGATCCTTCAGGCAGAATTTTCGGGCTGATGCCGCATCCGGAAGGCTATAATCATTTTACAAATCATCCAGACTGGACACGCAAGGCTCAGCTCCTTAAAAGAAAGGGGAAATTTTTTGATCCGGAAATGACCATTGGTGTGAAGTTGTTTAAAAACGGGGTTGACTATATTAAAGAGACTTTCTTTTAAGGGCTGAATCCGGGGGAACTTGTGCTGGGAACAATTGTAAATTGCCTGACCATTATTGCGGGCAGTCTTGTCGGAATCTTGTTTAAAAATGGAATTCCTGAAAAATATAACCAGACGGTGATGCAGGCCATTGGTCTTTCCGTCATTCTGATTGGGATGAAAAGCGCGCTTGGGTGTAATGACCTTTTGATCATTATTATCAGCCTTGCTTTAGGCTCTCTGATCGGTGAATGGATTGGTATTGAAAATTATCTTGAACGTCTGGGTAATTATCTTGAAACCAGATTTTCAAAAACATCCATGGGTTTTTCAGCAGGATTTGTCACTGCCTCATTAATGTATTGTGTAGGTTCCATGGCCATTGTGGGTTCCATTGAAAGCGGTCTTACCGGAAACCATGCCACCTTGTTTGCCAAGGCAACCCTTGATGGCATTGTTGGAATCATTTTAAGTTCAACCCTGGGCATAGGCGTTCTTTTTTCTGCAGTCCCGGTACTCTTGTATCAAGGCTCCATCACCTTGATGGCAGGGTTTTTAAAGCCTTTGCTGGTTCCTGCTGTCATAAGCCGGATGTCTGCAATCGGAGGCTTGTTGATTGTTGCATTAGGCTTAAATATGATACGGGAAAAAAAACTTAAAGTAGGGAATATGCTGCCCGCTATTTTTATTCCCCTGATCTATTCACAGATTTAATGATCGAGTTTGGCTCTAATCTTGGTATGCCACATACAAAACCAATTGAAAAAGGTCTTTTAGAATTGAGAGTTAAAAGTAAAGAAGGGATGGCGAGGGTTTTCTTTTGTACAAAAGTTGGCAAGAAAATCATCATGCTCCATTCATATATAAAAAAATCTCAAAAAATACCAAAAAGAGAAATCAAAATAGCCCAAACAAGGATGAGCGAGGTGGTTAAAAATGAAACATTCTGAATTAAAAGAAAAAGCATTAAGAAGAAAAAATGTAACAATCGTTTATGAGGCTTTGGAGCCAGAATTTTCCATACTTCATGAATTGTTAAATGCAAGGCAAAAAGCGGGGCTGAGTCAAGCTGAAATTGCTGACCGCATGGGGACAAAAGCTCCTGCGATTACAAGACTTGAGTCGTCTTTAAGCAGTGGCAAACATTCACCATCTATAGCTACATTGAAGAAATATGCAAGTGCTCTAGGTTGCCATCTACAGATCAAACTTATCACTAATAATTAACACAATATCGGGTAGCAGGCTTTTTAAGGTCCTGTCATATTCTGATTGTTGGAAATTTGAAGACGTTGCCGACCTGATTTTTTTTGTATTGAATCAAATGTAAAAAAAAATCAGTATAAAGGAGTATATATAAAGGAATCTAAACAATGTCAGAAAAAGTAAAATGAGAAATATCATACTCTATATCATTACTATTATTGTCTGGGGATCAACCTGGCTTGCCATTAAATATCAATTGGGTTCTGTGGACCCCATGGTATCCGTTGTTTATCGGTTTGGACTTGCCACAGCACTGCTCATGTTCTTTTGTTATGTGAGAGGTCTGAGGCTTAGGTTTTCTTTAAAAGAACATTTATTTATGGCGCTTTTGGGCATCTTGTTATTTTCTGTTAACTACTGGCTTGTCTATGTCGCGGAGTTATATCTGACAAGCGGTCTTGTAGCGGTTTTGTTTTCTTCAATTGTATTTATGAATATTGCCAATGGATCTTTTTTTCTCGGCACGGCAGTTGAAAGGAAAATGATTGCCGGTGCTGTTTTGGGGATTATCGGGATTATCATGATTTTTATGCCTGAAATAAAGGGTTTTGATTTATCCGATAAAGGGGTATTCGGGCTTTCCATCGGGTTTATAAGTGTTCTTCTGGCTTCATTTGGTAATATTACCTCGGCCAGAAATACAAAAAATAATATTCCCGTAATTCAGGCAAATGCATTTGGAATGGGATATGGTACCATTCTCATGGCAGTGATAGCCGTATCTTTAGGCAAAGAGTTTTCTTTTGTGGTTTCTGTTCCCTATATCGGCTCTTTATTTTATCTGTCTGTTTTTGGATCCATCATTGCATTTGGCAGTTACCTGACCCTTATCGGTTCTATAGGCGCTGACAAAGCGTCTTATACCATTATGGTGGTTCCGGTGGTGGCTTTGGTTCTGTCATCATTTTTTGAGGGGTATTCCTGGAATTTTTCATCTGTTCTGGGTATGTTGCTCGTTGTCGGAGGCAATTTTCTGGCTTTGAGCAGAAGAAAGACGTCTTCGATTTAAGTGGGGTCAGGCTTGCATTATTGCATTACAGGTTGCATATCCCAATTAATATGTGCTAATTAGATTTGGTATGAAACAGTATGTATTAGATGGATTGCGGCTTAAGGATTATCAAAAATTAAAGGCTTATCTGGATAAGTATTTGGAATCCTCCCCCCTTGGCGGGATTTACTGGCTTGAATTGGACAAAGAATTGTTAACGCCCATTCAAAAAAAACATAAAGCGTGTTATCCCCATGTCTTTGCTTTGATGCTGGAGGAGAATTATTTATCCTGTGAATTTCTGGTAAGAATAAAAAAAAATATAAAATGTGATTGTATGGATTATGCAACCAGAGAGCAGCGTGACTGGATCATTGATCAGGCAGATGCAATTTTTGAAAAACTGGGTATTTACATTTAGCCCTGGTATAGGAACTTTGAATGCTTAAAATTATTCCACTGGGTGGTCTTGGCGAAATAGGCCTGAATATGATGGTGATCGAATATGACGATGTCATGTTTATCATTGATGCAGGACTTATGTTTCCTGAAGAATATATGCTGGGTGTGGATATTGTGATCCCGGTCATGGATTATATCCGGGAAAATCGTGACAAGATACATGGCATTATTGTTACCCATGCCCATGAGGACCATATCGGTGCCTTGCCTTACCTGTTAAAGGAAATCAGGCTCCCTGTATATGGAACTGCCTTTACGCTGGAGGTGGTTAGAAATAAGCTGGTTGAGTTTGACCTTAATCAATATGTTGATCTAAACCTTGTGAATCCCGGGGAAACCCTTTCAATAGAACCGTTTGAAATAGAATTTATTCGTGTCAGCCACAGTACGATCGACGGTGTAGGGCTGGCCATAAAAACACCTGAAGGCGTAATTATCCATACTGGTGATTTCAGGATCAATATTGATGCTGACAAGATGAAGAATACAGATGTTTTAAGCTTTGCTAAATTTGGTGAAAAAGGTGTTCTGGCCTTGATGGCGGATTCCACCAATGCTGAGGTCGAAGGGTACACAAGCCCTGAACATGAAGTGGCAAAAAATCTTGAAAAACTGATTGCTGCGGCCAGTGGCAGGGTGATTATTGCCTTGTTCGCCTCAAATGTATCCAGGATAGAATTGTTGATTGATATTGCCATCCGCTGTCATCGCAAGGTTATTTTTAATGGCAGGAGCATTGAGCAGATTATTGCTGTGGCAGATAAACTCGGGCATATCAACTGTCCCCCCAATACCATACTGGATATAAAGCAGATTAATAAATACAGGGATGATGAAGTACTCATTATTACAACGGGCAGTCAGGGTGAGCCAATGTCATCACTGGTAAGGATGTCGTCCGGTATGCATAAGCATATCAAAATTAAAAAGGGTGATAATGTTATCCTGTCTTCCAAAGATATTCCGGGAAATGAAAAAGCCATTGCCGGCATTATCAACAAGCTGTACCGCAGAGGCGCAGATGTGGTTTATTCAAAAATTGCTCATATCCATACATCAGGTCATGCTCATAAGGAAGAGCTTAAATTGATGTTTAATTTGATCAGACCTGAATATTTTATTCCCATTCATGGAGAATACCGCCATCTGGTGGTGCATGCAAGAATCGTTGAAAAACTTGGTCTGCCCAGAAAAAATGTCATTGTGGCTGAGGATGGTAATATTATTGTCTTTGATAAGGATGGTGGCAGGATAGAGGGCCACGTACATACCGGTAGAATCCTTGTTGATGGGAAAGGGATCGGTGATGTAGGAAGAAGCGTTTTAAAGGAGAGACGGGAACTTTCTGAAGGCGGGCTTGTTGTTGTCACCATAGTCATTGATGAGGAAACAGGCCATGTTCTTTACGGTCCGGAATTGATCTCAAAGGGATTTATTTTTGATTCTATCACAGGACATCTGATTGATGATGCCCAATGTGTTATCCTTGAAATTTTAGAAGAGATCGACCCGGAGAGTAAAGACCGGATTGACTTGTTCAGAAAAAAAATGCAGAAAGCCCTGAAGCAATATTTTGCATTTACCATAAACCGCAGACCCTTAATTGTACCGGTAATTATTGAAGTATGAAAAAAGAACTCTATGGCATACTCCTTTTTTTTTCCATTGTATTAACTTCGGTCAGCCTTTTTTCCTATAATGCCGCAGACCCTTGTGTATCAAACCATTTTTTTAATGTTCCAGCCAATATCAACAACGCCTGCGGACTGTTAGGAGGCCATTTTGCCGGCTTTTTTATTTTCTTGTTCGGTCTGGGTGCTTTTTGGATTCCGTTTGTCTTAATTTTTTGCAGTGTATGGTTATTAAAGGGAAGGTCTATAAAAATAATATTGCTGACGTTTCTGGGGGGTCTTTTTTTAATGATCTGTACGGGCGGCTTATTGTTTCTTTTTAAAAATAACTACCCGGTTTTGGATACGACCATCTCCTCGGGCGGTGTTATTGGAATTGCCCTTACCTCATTTTTATTAAAATATGCCAATATTACGGGCTGTATTATTGTTTTGCTGTTTTTCATGATCGTAGGCTTTATTTTTGCCACGGGGATATCAATTGTCTCTGTGGGGATGTTTTTAAAGAAGAAAATTATTGAACTTTTAAAAATCATGAGAGATGATTTTCAGGAGTTTATTGATTTTTTTAAAGAAAAATATAGGAAAAGGAAGGAAAAAAGAGAACAGGGTAAAAAAGAAATTGATGTTACCCCTGTTTTGACTAAAGAACGCACTCTTATTAAAATTCCTGAAAAAATTCTGGAAACTGAGTTTTTGATAGATTCCCCGGATATTTTTGAGCCAAAAATAGTGGCCCTGGAAGAAGACGATTCAGACTTTAAACCAGATGTGGAATTTATCGATATCCGGGAAAAAGTTGAATTTAATCTTCCATTGATTTCATTTTTAGATGAGAAAAAAAAGATTGAAAGAAATATTGATACAGAGATGTTGAAAGAAAAAAGCAAAATTCTGGAAAGTAAACTGAATGATTTCAACGTATTCGGAGAGGTGGTTGAAATCTTGCCTGGCCCTGTCATCACAACCTTTGAATATAGGCCGGCATCTGGAATAAAAATTTCTAAAATAGCTGGTCTGTCTGATGATCTGGCTCTTGCCCTAAGTGCCATAAGCATTCGGATTGTAGCACCCATTCCAGGCCGGGATGTCGTCGGGATTGAGATCCCGAATGAAGAAAGGGAAATAGTTAATTTACGAGAACTCATGGCATCAAAAGAATTTTCACAGTCAACATCCATGCTGACCCTGGGACTTGGAAAAGATATTATGGGAAGGCCCATGGTGACAAAAATGGATTCCATGCCCCATCTTCTGATCGCTGGTGCCACAGGAACTGGTAAGAGTGTGGGGTTAAATGCAATGATTATAAGCCTGTTATACAAAAGCACCCCGGATGATATTAAGATGATCATGATTGATCCCAAACGGATTGAGCTTTCAGTGTACAATGACATTCCCCATTTGATTTCCCCTGTGGTCACAGATATGAAAAAGGCAACCAATGCCTTATTCTGGGCAGTCAGGGAGATGGAACGGCGTTATGAAGTGCTGGAACAGACAGGGTTTAGAAATATTGTCCAGTATAACAATATGGTGGCATCCAAGACTAACAAAAAAATTGAAGATACAGATAAAATTGACCCGGATAAAATTGACAAAGAGGAGTTTAAAAAACTTCCCTATATAGTCGTCATTGTGGATGAACTGGCTGATCTCATGATGGTGGCCTCAAAAGATGTTGAATTCGCATTGACCAGGCTTGCCCAGATGGCAAGGGCAGCCGGAATTCATTTGATTATTGCCACCCAGAGACCCTCTGTTGATGTACTTACAGGAAGTATTAAAGCCAATTTCCCCACCCGGATTTCATTCAAAGTATCCAGTAAGGTTGATGCCAGAACCATTTTTGACGGCGGCGGACCTGAAAGCCTCCTGGGGAACGGAGATATGTTGTTCAGTCCTCCTGGAACAGGAAAACTTGTCAGGATTCAGTGTGCCTATATTTCTGAACGAGAGATCGCCCGGGTGACTGAATTTTTACGTGAGCAAAGATCGCCGGATTATATTGAAGATATTACTATAGGCGTTAGCGATGAAGACGAAAAAACATTTGATGATGCTGACTATGATGACAAATATGATGAGGCCGTGGCTCTTGTGACCAAAACCCGCCAGGCATCTATTTCTTTTGTTCAGCGACGTCTTCGTATCGGTTATAACAGGTCCGCACGGCTGGTTGAAATAATGGAACATGAGGGGATTGTCGGTCCCCAGATCGGTTCTAAACCAAGAGAAATACTTGTCCGAAGTTATGATGAAGATTGATTTTGATATTTGGGATAATATCAAGGGCTTTATGGATAAAGATGAAGCAGAAAGGCTCTACCATATTGCGCTTCAGGCTTCAAAAGAAGATCCTGTCCTTGAAATCGGAAGTTATTGCGGTAAGTCAGACTATATTATCGGTTCCGCATGCAAAGAAAACGGCTCCCTTCTTTTTTCCATTGATCACCATAAGGGATCTGAGGAGCAGCAGTTCGGAGAAGCGTATTTTGATCCGGATCTGTTTGACAAAAAATTATCCAGAGTGAATACTTTTGCCTTTTTTCAGGAAACCATCATCCGGACAGGTCTTGAAAATACAGTGGTGCCGATTGTTGCAGCCTCAAGCATTGCCGGGAAAATGTGGAAAACTCCCATTTCAATGCTGTTTATAGATGGGGGACATTCCTTTGAGGCATGCCATGAAGATTTTCTGACCTGGGCCTGCCATATTAAACCCAACGGATTCTTAGTCATTCATGATATTTTCAAGGACCCTGAAAAAGGCGGGCAGGCTCCCCGGCAGGTATATGAAATTGCCATGCAATCAGGTGATTATGAAGAACTGGAAATGACAAAAACCCTGGGTGTCTTGAAAAGAAAATAAGGATTAAATAATGATGGTAGAATCTGTTCTTGAAAAAATAAAAAAATATTATCTTGAATTGCTTCCGTTTAACAAGATTCTGGGCATTGATATTGATTCTCTTGATTATGAAACCGGTGAAGCAATTACAAGTTTTAACATGACAAAAGATTTGATCGGAAATTCAGCAGCCGGTATCCTGCATGGAGGAGTGACAGCTTCTGTTATTGATCTGACCGGCGGACTTTCCGCACTTATCTCCTGTGCAAAATCCCATGAAGGCAAACCCTTTGATCTAATTGAAAAAAAATTGACCTCCTCAGCCACCATAGACATGCGAGTGGATTATCTGCGACCTGGTAAAGGCCGCTCATTTCAATGCAAAAGCCGGATCATCCGGGCAGGCGCTAGAATTGTCGTTGCCAAAATAGATCTGTATAATGAAAAAGAAACCCGGATTGCCACGGGTACTGCAACCTATCTGATTGCCTGAAATTTTAGAAACACCATCTCTAAGGGTCCACTCCTACCTCCTGCTATGCATGAGGTAGGTAATTGGTGAACAGATCAGCTTTGGCTTTCTGTCCGGGAAAAATATGGGCAAAGAATGCGAAAAATGCCCTTGATTTACATGAAGATTACATATTTCTAACAAAAGCTCATGATCATGCATCGACTGACGCCATTTGGTTAGTAAAGCGCTATGATCCTGATTCTTACTTTGTGCAATTTTACAAAGTCGAACCAAAAGACAAGATAGGTGTCATCACAGTTCAGTGCATTAAACTAGAAAAAAGTCTTACTGAAGTAGAGGTAACTTATGAATATACAGGTTTAAGTGACAAAGGGAATGAATTTATTGCTGCATTTGATTCAGTCCATTATGAAGAATTTATCAATGAATGGGAAAGTTTACTTAACACCTACTTTCAATCTAAGAGCTAAGGATGTCAATGCCGGTGGTAGTTGAGTTAAAACTTAAAACCGTGCCTGAACAAGGTTTTTGTTCAGGCACTATCTATGCATACATTAATTTCCCTTTTGGTTTCGGGATTGTACGACCTAAGTCTTTAGCAGTTTCGATCCATTCGTTTATAATAGTTTCTGCGTTTGATACAGCTTCTTGATAACTATGGCCATCTGCCATACATCCCGGGAGTTCTGGAACTTCGGCAATAAATAATTGATCTTCCTCGCTCCAATGAATGATCATTTCATATTTATTCATCATTTACTCCCATATTTAATTTAATTTAATTTTTTTATGACCATGTTGACCCTTGGTTTTCAAAAAGGTATGATTAAATCATACTTTGACGGAGGATCATATATGCAACAAAAAAAAGCTGAAAGAATTCCAATCAACATTGCTTTTATCAATGCGAATTATCAAAGGATAGTCCGGAGTCTTTTTTAAAACCCGGACTATGAATACAAGTCATCTGTTACAGGGGGCCAAACAGCCCAACAAGGGTTTCATTTTTTTTTTCGCTCTTCATTTTGCATTCCTTAACTCAATTGCAACCTAATGTCTTTTTATGTCGTTCTATATTGTATTGAGTATTTTTATAGTCGATTGTGACAAAAAAAGTAATATAATTAAAAATAAAATCATGTGGATTTTTTTTCTTTTACTTGCGATTGCTCTGATGACTGATTAAAATAATTTTTATCGGGAGTTTGAAAATTATTTATACACTTAAAATGGTTCAAAGGAATTTTAAATGAAAACAGAATGGCTCGCGGCGTTCGGTCAGATGACATATGGAATCTATGTTTTAACAGCTCGGGTTGATGATACCATCAACGGGATGATTGCCTCCTGGGTCACACAGGTGTCGTATGAACCGCCGTTGATCATGGTGGCCGTTCATCCGAACCGCTATTCCCACAATTTGATTGAAAAAAGCCAGGCCTTTGTATTACATGTCCTGGATCGTTCACAAAAGGAGATGCTGAAAAGATTTAAAGGACCGGACCCTGAAAAAAAATTTACCGGCATTTCCTGGGAAACCGGGCAAACAGGGGCACCGGTTTTAAAAAACTGCCAGGCCTTTTTTGAATTAAAGGTGAAAGAACGATATGATCCGGGCAATCATACCCTTTTTATCGGAGAAGTTATCAATAGCGGCACTAAATCACCCGGAACTCCCCTTTGCACACAGGAATATGATGGAATGTATGTGGGGAAAGATTAAAAATTTAATGTTTATGGCTTTTTCCTGGCCGGTTTTTTTTTCATTTTTTGTAAAGATTTTTTGAATTCTTCACACGGGTCATTATATGAGACTCTCTGGGTAAACCAGAGATAGTCTGCCGGGGGAACCCTTTCAAAACCTTCCAGGTCCAGAGGCAGAAGATATTCCGATAAAGTTGATGGAGTTACACTGATTTCCCTTAAAGCGATGTTGACCTGCTTAATGGTCTTATCAATTGCTGCAACCCTGTTGATCACACCCAGTCCATATTCCGTATGGCCGCCGCCAATAATGACGACGACGGGCCCTTTGCTATGTTTAGTAAGTCTTGTGATGGATAATGCCATTTTGTCATTTCTGGCCATCCAGGTATCATACAGCCGGGACTGCATTCGTTCATGCCCCATGCCGCAGTGAACGGCTTTGAATATGGAAAACATATATTTTTTGTAAGCCTTATCAGACAATTGAGTTGTGAAGATCTGTTCCTTTTCAATGGGAGTGATATTGTCTATTCCTTTGTGGGTAATTCTTTTTTTCAATGTAGCCGGCAGATCAATCCCTGCCACGGGCAGGGATTCTTTTTTTGCAATACTTAACAGATCATAATAGTATTTCCACATTTTATCCGGCTGAGAGTCCCAGCCCAGTTTTTTTCTCAGATCAATTTCAATAATTTTTTCTATATTTTTAGGGTGGGCAACTTTTCCTGAATCAACAAAATTGAGCAGATCAGGTGTGTCTTCCAGGGAAAAAAATTCAAAGCCAAGGGTAGGGGTTAACCCGATTTCAATTAATTGAAGGATGATGGTCTGCTGGATATGGTGATGTTCAGGGTTGTCATGTTTTTCAGAAAGATAGATCACATCATAGGTGCTGATATTATTGATCAGGGAGTCAAAATTTATGGCTTGATTTGATTTTGTGTTAAAGATTGTTTCGATTAAAGGATCTTGCCTCTTCATTGATTTTCTTGTCGTGGCACAGGATTGAATCAGAAACATGGCAGAAAAAATCAGAAAAATAAAAAACAGTCGGTTCATTGTTGATCTCCATTATCAAAAGTATAAACTTGAGTCTACCAGACCTTACAATTTTTTAAAATAGAGAACCAGGCTTTTCCCAAGAACAGGGTTCAGCAATTTATCAATGCTGGCTGTGAATTTTGGTTTTTTCATTAAATCCCAGACCAGCAGCCTGTGATAAAGATTCACGAGTTTTGAATCTGTTCTGCCGGGCCCGACCAGGCACTTGAGCCACCAGAAAGGGGCATGGAGACTGTGGGCATAGTGGGATGCATAATGCTTTACCCCAAAGGATTCAATCTTATTAATCAAAGATTTTTTTTTGTAGATTCTGACATGTCCCATGTTTGCGTTAAAATACTCATCTGATAAAAGCCAGCAGATTTTTTCCGGCCAGAATCTGGGAACACTTATTGCAAGAATTTTGCCTGACTTTAAAATTCTGACAAGCTCAGATATGGCCATCGCATCATCCATTATATGTTCTAAAACTTCAGAACATATAATAGAATCAAAGCTGCTGTTTTTAAAGGGCAGTTTTGTTAGATCCATACAGGAAAGGTCAACGCTTTTGCACTTAAGATCGTTGATGGACTTATGAAATGCCAGTTTTTTTTTAGTTTCAATAAGGGTTTTAAAAATAAAATCAGCTCCAACGCATATAGTGCCGTTTTGCCGACAGGCCTTTATGGTATGCCGGCCTTCACCACATCCGATATCAAGGATTTTGTCACCCGGAAGAATATCAAGTTTTCTAAAATCAATGGTAATCATTGATAATCTCTCTATAGGCTTCAACTGTCCGGATGGCGGTTTTTTCCCAGGTGAATTCTTTTAATACGCGTTGATATCCTTTTTGAGCCAGTGTTTCGCGCTGGGAAGGATCATCCAGTAATTCCAGAATGGCATTTTCCATTGCCTTTGCATTTGCCGGCGCTACAAGCTTTGCCGCATCTCCGGCAACTTCAGGCAATGCACCGCCTGTGGTACAGATCACGGGGATTCTACAGGCCATGGCTTCTCCCACGGGAAGGCCAAATCCTTCATATAAAGACGGCACAACGGCAATACTTGATTTGGCATACTCTTTGACAAACTGGTTCTGATCAATTCGGCCGGTGAATTTAATGGTTTGTCCAATCTGAAGTTTTTTAATCAGGTTTTCAATGCCGCCGTTTTTTTTTGGGCTGCCAATGACTACCAGCTTGACGGGCCTTGTTTTCAAAACCCCTTTTATGGCAAAAAGAAGATGGTAGAGTCCTTTTAAGGGAGTGTCGGCACTATTTGTTACAATAATGCGGTCTGGTTGTTTTCTGATGGTCTCAATCGGATAGAAATTATTTGTATCAATGCCTATGGGAATGGTTTTAAATTTTGATTCAGGAATGTTGAATTCTTTTGCAATATCTTTTTTGCTGCTTTCGGAAACAGTTATGATACAGGACAGTTTTTTTGCCACTCTTTTTTGCATGCTGATAAATGAATACCATCTTAAGGCCTTGACCTTTTTCAGAAAAGAGCGTGTATTTTGAATCGCAAGCCTTCTGTCCACTGTCATGGGATGATGGATGGTTGCTGTAACGGGCATTTTTTTTGCCAGGGACAAAATACCATAAGACAGGCTCTGGTTGTCATGGATGATGTCATATCTTTTTTTTGTTTTTTTAAGATGTCTTTCCACCCGCATTCCAAAGGTCATGGGTTCAGGGTAACCCATGGTAGAGACATCCAGCCATTCAATCAGGTTAATGAGATCGGAAAGCTCATTTAATCCTGGGGTCCTGAAAAGGTCTTCGGGATTATAAAGATCCAGTGTTTTAAGCATGGTCAATGTTACATTATGATTTAACCGGTTATTTAATAATGGATCAGGTGGCCCTGCAATGACCTCGATATCATGACCAAGGTCGGCAAGGGCATGGCTTAAATGCCTGACATAGACACCCTGGCCCCCGCAGTGGGGGTTACTTCGATAGCTGATAAGGCCTATTTTAAGTGATGAATTCATAGGTGTGCCTGGTGCGCCCGGCTGGAATCGAACCAGCGATTTTCAGCTTCGGAGGCTGACGTCTTATCCACTGGACTACGAGCGCGAAAATCATATAATACTTAAACAATGACTAATGTTCAAGTTCATTTTCAAATTTTTCTTTGGCTTCTCCAACAACATAGAGTGATCCCGCAATACAAATTGCATCTTCTGCATTTGAATTGTCTATGGCATGGGTAACAGCCTCTTTAACATCTTCAATAATCGTTATGGGACATCCGGTAAATTTTTTGGCAATTTTTTTTAATATCAAGGGGTCAAGACTTCTGTTTATTTTTGCCTTTGTAAAAATGATATATTCAGCACAGGGAACAAGAGTTTTAAGCATTTTTTCATAGGGCTTGTCATCAAGGATACCAAGAACCAGTGTCAGTTTTCTGTTTTTCAAGGTTGAAGATAAATGTTTCCCCAGTGTTCTCGCGGCCATAAGGTTGTGTGCCCCGTCAAGAATTACCAGAGGATTTTGCCTGACATGCTCAAGTCTTCCAGGCCATTTGGCAAGCAAGAGTCCCTCTTGAGCAAGGGTTTCATTAAAATCGTATTTTATATCAGTCTTTTTTAATTTTTCAAAAATAAGTTCACACGCGGCAAGGGCAAGGCTTAAGTTTTCTTTCTGGTGATCTCCCTGCAAAGGCTTTACTATGTGATGAAAGGTTTTGTTTAAACCCTTGTATGTATAAGTGTCCTGTTTTGGATTTTTTTTGGTGGAAAAATCTTTTTTATAGACGAACAGATCAGAGGCTTTTTCTTTTGCAAGCTGTTTGATAACGGCAAGCCCTGAAGGCTGAGACACACCGATGACAGCAGGTGTATTTTGTTTGATTATACCGCCTTTTTCTTTGGCCAGAGCTTTAATGGTTTTCCCCAGATAATCTGTATGTTCAATGGACAGGTTGGTAATAACACTCATTTCCGGTTTGATGACATTTGTAGCATCAAATCTGCCGCCCATGCCTGTTTCAATAACAGCCCAGTCCACACTCTTTTTTGAAAAGTGGTAAAATCCCATGGCTGTTGCAATTTCGAAAAAAGTGGCTTTTCTTTTCCCATTATCTGCTGCATGAACCGCTTCATAGGCTTCCACAATCTGGTTGTTTGAAATTTGTTTGCCATTAATTAAGATCCGTTCATTAAATTTAACCAGGTGGGGTGAGGTATAAAGCCCGGTTTTAAAACCGGCTTTTCCCAGGATTGATGCGATATATGTGGCAGTAGAGCCCTTGCCGTTGGTGCCGGCTACATGTACCAGATGATAATTTTGCTGGGGATTGTTTAAGGTTTTTAAAATGTTTAATATTGTATCAAGCTCAAGCTTAATGCCGAAACGGCCAAGCTTGTAGATTTTATCAAGACATTTCTGGTAGGCGGTTTTTTTCATTTTGTAAACAAAAAACCCGGTATAAATTATTTCATCAAAAATTTATACCGGGTGAATTTTAATGGTTTAGTTATTTTTTCTGTTTGATCTTGAGGCAGCAATCCTTTGCCTTCTCATTGCTTCTCTCATTTTACGTCGTCTTAACTGACATGGCTTCTCAAAATGCTTTATCACTTTAAGACGTTTGAAGAGGCCATCATTCTGGATTTTTTTCTTCAATATTCTTAATGCTCTTTCAACATCATTATCAATTACCGTGACTGTAATTTCTTTCAAAAAACATCGCCCCTTTCATAGTGTATTTAAATATAAATATTTATAATTTGATTTTCTAACAAATCTGCGTTTGAAAAGCAAGCGGAAAATAAAGCCTTTCCAGCTAAAATTGAAAATAGAAAGGCTTTAAAATTTTAAAGTTAAATCAAAGGTTTTTAGAGTTTGGAAATCAATTCGTTTGTTACAGAGTTAAGATCTTTTTCACCTGCCAGTGTAATGTATTTTATGGAAGCGTCTTTTTTTGCCAGATTTCTGAAATAGTAGGAAGCCGCAAGTGTGCCGGTTTTAGTGTCATAGTAAATGGAATGACGTTTATCAATGGCAGTTTCATCCTGATCATCATCTCTTTTTGTTAAGGCTCCGCCGCAAACCCTGCATTTGTCTCCATCTGGTTTGATGGCATCGATAAAAATGTTGTTTGGGTGATTGTTATCATTTACGCAAAGCCTGCGACCCATGATTCTGTTTTTTGCAATCTCTCGGTCAAGAAGCATTTCAATAACATAATTCAGTTTGATCCCGGCTTTTTCCAAAGAGGCATGAAGTTTTTCAGCCTGAACTTTATTTCTGGGGAAACCGTCCAGAAGCCATCCTTTTTTGCAGTCATCTTGTTTTATTCGGTCAAGAACCATTGGGATGGTAATTTCATCAGGAACCAGATCACCTCGATCAATATATTCTTTTGCTTTTTTGCCCAGTTCAGTGCCGCCTTTGATGTTTTCGCGGAAAATAGCGCCGGATTCAATGTGTGCAAAATTATATTTATCTTTCAGGATAGAGCCCTGGGTTCCCTTGCCGCTGCCGTTTGGTCCAAAAAATAAAACGTTCATTCAATACTCCTTTAATTATTTATTTTTTATCAATTTAAGTACCTATAAACGGGTACAAGTTTTTTTGCAGTTGTTTTTTTAATATAAGAGTGGTTTTTATTTGTCAAGGTCAAGACAATTATCCAATGGTGGTCTGATATAAAAAAAATGTTTTACAGATGCCTGTTTTCAAATCAGGTCACAAAGCCAGGTAAATAATTTAAGAATAACCTTGAATGTCAGAATGGATATTGTTATTAAAAGATGATAAAAAAATTGTGAAAATTTTGTAGATCATAAACAAAACATACATTTAGGTGAAAAGGGGGGAGCATGACGGAATTAATTGATATAAAAGCAAGGGAAATCCTTGATTCCAGAGGGAATCCAACGGTTGAAGTGGATGTTATCCTGGCCTGTGGTGCAAAGGGCAGGGCAGCGATTCCATCCGGTGCTTCCACCGGCACAAGAGAAGCCCTTGAACTTCGGGATAATTCTGCAAATCGTTATTTGGGTAAAGGTGTTTTAAATGCTGTTACCAATGTCAATGAAGTGATCACCCCTGAAATTATTGGATATGATGCCATGGATCAGGCAGGCCTTGACAGAACCATGATCGATATCGATGGCACTGAAAATAAATCAAGACTTGGTGCCAATGCCATTTTAGGCGTGTCCATGGCAGCAGCAAGAGCTGCGGCCAATGCATGTGAAATCCCTTTGTTCCGCCATCTGGGCGGTATTAATGCCAGGCTGTTGCCCGTTCCCATGATGAATGTCATCAATGGCGGAGCCCATGCACCAAACAACCTGGATATCCAGGAGTTCATGATTCTTCCTTTTGGTGCATCTTGCCTTACAGAAGCGGTTCGTATGGGAGCTGAGACCTTTCATCATCTTGCAAAGATATTAAAGGGTGAAGGATTAAGCACGGCAGTAGGAGATGAAGGTGGGTTTGCTCCAAACCTTAAATCCAATGAAGAGGCTTTGGAATATATTATCAATGCCATTGAAGCTGCCGGGTACAGACCAGGTAAGGATATCGGCATAGCACTTGATCCTGCAGCTTCAGAATTTTATAAAGATGGCAAATATATTTTTCAGTCAGAAGGAAAAGCGCTTTCACCCGTTGAGTTGATCGATTATTATGAGGGCTTGATTGAAAAATATCCCTTATATTCCATAGAAGACGGTCTTGCTGAAGGAGATTGGGATTCATGGGGAATCATGACGGAACGGCTTGGAAATTCCATACAGATTGTTGGAGATGATATTTTTGTAACAAATCCTGATATTTTTAAAAGAGGCATTGAGCGTGGGATTGCCAATTCAATTCTGATTAAATTAAACCAGATTGGAACGGTTACAGAAACTCTGGATACCATTCAAATGGCAAAAGAATCCGGTTATACAACCGTTGTTTCCCATCGATCCGGAGAAACAGAAGACTCTTTTATTGCAGATCTTGCAGTGGGTATAAATTCAGGACAGATCAAAACAGGATCCATGTCCAGGAGTGACCGAGTGGCCAAATATAATCAACTCATCAGGATTGAAGAAATGCTTGGAGACAGTGCATCCTTTCCGGAAAATCTTTTTGTTTAATTTTTTTAATTTACGTGTGACCTTCAGGTTATTTATGACCTTCAGGTTACGTGTGACTTTAGTATGTATGAATAAAAATTTTTTTTTAATTTTTTTGATGCTGTTTTGCATCCTGATGCCGGGTATGGGTGAGGCCTTTGTCCCCCAGGCGCCTCACCTTCTTTACCTGGTTATTTCAAAGATAAAACAACCTGTTGGGATTGAAGCCTTTCAGATCAAAAATATTTCAGGTTACCAGGACAGGGGAAACGAATATATAGAAATAAAAGAAAAATTAATGTATGTATCTCCCAACCGAATCAGAATCCAAATTATTTCAGAACCCATGACAAGTTTCAGTGTTGAATCTGATTTCAGGTTTGTAAAAGTGAAGGATGGGTTTATCATTTCCCATGATAAATCACCAGTTGATATGTACACGGATATCCTTTTTTATCGTGACTATAAAAGCCTTTTAAATCAGTTTAATCCGGCAGGGATTGATACTGACAAAGTATCTCTTCAAAGATATAATGATGGAATTTGCTATGTCATAGGTCGTTCCCTTGAAAAAGGGAAACCCTTTGCAGGGCTCTGGATAGAAAAAGATACGTTTTTACCCATAAGATATGTGGTTGAAAAAAATGGCATGATGGTTGAATTTTTATATCACAACTGGCAGAAATTCAGCAAAACCTGGTACCCTATGCAGGTGAGTATTTTATTGGACAACCAATTGTTTGCAAAGATTGATGTGAAAAGCGTTGCTTTAAAATCAGGGTTTTCAGCCTCTTTATTTGATATCGGGCATATTGAGCAATTATACCCGAAAAATAATTCTGATTCTCCGGATGAGAATTCCAAACAATTTGATGAGCTTGGCAGGCAAATGGAAGAGTTTAAAAAATTATATAAATAAATTTAAACAAGAGAGGAATAATGGCTGAAAATACCAAATATATTTTTGTTACCGGAGGTGTATTGTCATCTTTAGGCAAAGGACTTGCATCAGCTGCCATTGGAATGCTTCTTGAAAGTCGCGGTCTGACTGTTACCATACAAAAACTAGACCCCTATATAAATGTTGATCCCGGCACAATGAATCCATTTCAGCACGGAGAAGTTTTTGTAACAGATGATGGTGCGGAAACAGACCTTGATTTGGGCCATTATGAAAGATTTACCCATGCAAAGCTGGGTAAGAATAATAATTTTACCACGGGCAAAATTTATGACCAGGTGATTACCAAAGAACGCAAAGGCGAATATCTGGGTGGGACGGTACAGGTTATTCCTCATATTACCGATGAAATCAAGCAGAGCATCCGCCTGGTATCTGATGACGTTGATGTTGTGATTGTTGAGATTGGCGGCACCATTGGAGATATTGAATCTTTGCCTTTTCTGGAAGCCATCCGGCAGTTTAAGACAGATGCAGGCCCATCCAATGTGATCTATATCCATCTTACCCTTGTTCCCTATATTAAAACCGCGTGTGAAGTCAAAACAAAACCTACACAGCATAGTGTTAAAGAACTCAGGTCTATTGGTATCCAGCCGGATATTCTTCTTTGCAGGACTGAAAGCTACCTGTCCCGGGAGATTAAAGCAAAAATTGCGCTTTTTTGTAATGTGGGTGCAGATGATGTCTTTACAGCAAAAGATGTGGACTGTATTTATGAAGTCCCACTGGTTTACAATAAAGAAGGGCTTGGTGATAAGATATTAAAAAAGTTGAACATCTGGGCCAGGGCGCCAAGGCTGGATGAATGGGTCGAACTGGTTGAACGGCTTAAAAATCCAAGGTTTTCAGTGAATATCGCTATTGTAGGCAAGTATGTTGATCTGACGGAAAGCTATAAAAGCCTGAATGAAGCGCTTTCCCATGGCGGAATATCCAATGATGCCAGGGTTAATCTTCAATATGTCGATTCTACAACCCTGACACAAGACAATGTTCTGGAAAATCTTTCTAAAAGTGATGGGGTTCTTGTCCCTGGGGGATTTGGCTCAAGGGGGATTGAAGGGAAAATCCTTGCGGCAAAATATGCAAGAGAGCATAAGGTGCCTTATTTCGGAATTTGTCTTGGCATGCACATGGCAGTGATTGAGATTGCCAGGAATGTGCTTCACCTTGAAGAGGCCCATGGCCAGGAATTTGATCCCTATACGCCATATCCGGTTATTTATCTTATGAAAGAATGGTATGACGACCAGACCCAAAAAATTGAAAAGCGGGATGAGAGTTCTGACAAAGGCGGGACCATGCGTCTTGGAGCGTATCCTTGTAAACTTGTTCCGGGTACATTTGCCATGAACGCCTATAAACAGGAAGAAATTTCAGAGCGCCACAGACACCGTTTTGAATTTAACAATGAATATAAAGACAGGCTGGTCGAAGAGGCCGGCCTTATCATCAGCGGCACTTCCCCGGATCACGAACTGGTTGAAATAGTAGAGCTTAAAGATCATCCCTGGTATCTTGGATGTCAATTTCATCCGGAATTCAAATCCAAACCCCAGAACCCGCATCCATTGTTCAGGGAGTTTGTCAAAGCATCATTAAAAAATGCTAAAAAATAAATCATGGCAATAGCATTAAGGGTGTGTAATGGGATCAACACAACATGATTTTGACTATATTGTTATCGGGTCCGGCTTTGGCGGAAGTGTCTCTGCATTAAGGCTTTCCCAAAAAGGGTATCGTGTGGGGGTTCTTGAAAAAGGAAAAGAATGGAGGACAGAGGATTTCCCAAAAACAAACTGGAATATTAGAAAATATTTATGGCTGCCTGCCTTTGGTTGTTATGGATATCAGATGCTCACATTGTTTAAGCATGTCATGATTCTTCATGGCGGCGGCGTTGGCGGCGGAAGCCTTGTCTATGCCAACCAGCTTTTGATCCCTCCTGATGATGTGTTTGAAAGCCCTGACTTTTGTATTGAAAATGCCAAAGCAACCTTGATGCCCCATTATGAAACAGCCGGAAAAATGCTGGGGGCCAATTTAAGTCCCCAGGTGGGAAAGGCTGATATCCTGTTAAAAGAAGTGGGCATGGAAATGACAGGGAAAGACACCTTTCATAAAAATGATGTGGGAATATTTTTCGGTAAGCCTGATAAGACGATTCCAGATCCTTATTTTGATGGAAAAGGACCTGACCGGACTGGATGCACCTTTTGCGGTGCCTGTATGATCGGCTGTCCCGTGGGCGCAAAAAATACCCTGGATAAAAATTATCTTTATCTTGCAAAGGGCCTGGGCGCAAAAATTATCCCGGAAACCTGTGTTACAGGTGTAAGAAGGGTTTATGGGGGCTATGAGGTTATAACCGGAAACACTGCCGGTTTTTTTAAAAAAGAAAAAATATATAAGGCCAAAGGAGTTGTTTTTTCAGGTGGTGTTTTAGGTACTGTAAAACTTTTAAGTGAGTGCAGGGACAAAGGAATGCTGCCCAATATTTCCGGTGAACTGGGAAATTTTGTACGAACCAATTCCGAGGTCCTTATCGGTGTTAAATCCAATGATAAAACAAGCAATTGGAATGATCAGATAGCCATAACATCAGGGATTTATCCTGATGCCGACACCCATATTGAAATTGTGAGATTCAACAAAGGATCTGATGTGCTTTTAAATCTTCTCACCATCATGTCCGGTGGTGGCGGAAAGGTTCCAAGGGTGATAAGGTTTCTGGGAAATATCATAAAACATCCTTTGAGATTTATTCGGCTGTTATGGCCTTTGGGCAAGGCTGCCTCCATGTCTGTTCTGCTGGTGATGCAGACGGATAAAAATCATCTGAAGCTGGGATACAAACCAAGGTGGTGGCGGTTTGGCCGTAAATCAATGAATTCTGAAATTCCAGAAGGATTTGAAAGATCTCCAAGCTTTATCCCCATTGCCAATGAAACGGCTAAACGCCTGGCAAAGAAAATAGATGGGATTGCCTTAAGCTCATTTCCCGAGGTTGTTTTAAATCTATCAACGACAGCCCATATTTTAGGCGGGTGCTGCATGGGCGCTTCACCCCAAAATGGTGTTGTTTCCAATAAAGGGGAATTGTTTAATTATCCCAATCTTTATGTGGCCGACGGCTCTATTGTATCAGCCAATCTTGGCGTAAATCCAAGCCTTACCATCACAGCACTTTCAGAATATATCATGTCAGAAATTCCCAATAGTTCACAAAATTAAAATAAGGTAAATATGGATAAAAAGTTTATAAAATAAGTTAAAATCAAGATGTATGGTTTTGATAGTTATAAAAAATTAAAAATTTTCCTTATAAAATAAAATTATTGCTTGACAAATATTTATGGATTTGCTTACCATTAAAAAAAATAGAGCAGCCAAATTTTGTTTTCCCGCCCTTTTTTTGGATCTTAAGTCGAAGCTGTCTTTTTTTTTAATGTGTTACATATTATTAAACTGATATAATTAAGGAGAAAATCATGCCAATCAAAGAAAATACGCTCATCCTTGACGGTTATACATTAACCATTGAAGAATTGATGAAAGCCGGTAAAGATTTGTCTATGAAAGTTGAAGTTGACGAAAAGAACTGGCCCAAGATTCGTGAATGTCGGGAACTGGTCGATAAATGGGCCAATGAAGAACGTTGTATTTATGGTGTAAATACAAGTTGCGGCGGTCTGGTTGACTATCTTCTGCCCAGGGAAAGAGATAATGATTTTCAGAAAAATCTTGTCAGAAGTATTACTACCCAGGTGGGCAGACCCTTTGAAGACACACTTGTCAGAACCTTTATGATCGCAAGGGCCAATTCACTTTGCCGCGGTTTTTCCGGTATTAAAGAAGTCAATCTGAAAATTTATCTGGATATGATCAACAAACATGTTTTTCCCCTTGTTCCTAGAAAAGGATCTCTGGGTACCAGCGGTGATTTAGGGCCCCTTGGCTGTATTGCAAGTGTTGCTTTTGGAGAATGGAAAGCAAACTATAAGGGCAAACTCATGCCGGGTAAAGAAGCCATGAAAGCCGCCGGCGTCGACCTCATGTATTTGAATGCCAAAGAAGGTTTGTCCCTGATCAATGGAACTTCCGGCATGGTGGGCCTTGCCTGCACTGTTATCTCAGAAGCTACCAATACAGTAAAGAATGCAGATATCATTGCAGCCTTTGCCATTGAAACTTTAATGGGCAGATTCAATCCTTTTGATCCAATCGTTCACGAGCAGAAATATCATCCTGGTCAGATGGCTACTGCAATGAATTTAACTAAACTGTTAAAAGGAAGCAATCTTGCAATCGATGAAGTTGAACTCTCCTATAAACTTCAATCAAGTCTTAAAGAACATAAAGGTGTTTCCGTGGCAGATATTCCAGTTGAAGATGCCTATTCAATACGCTGTACACCTCAATTTGTAGGTCCGACAAAGGATTCTCTGCAAAATGCCGGTGAAGTTCTTTTTAGAGAACTTAATTCCAGTAATGATAATCCATTGATTTTTACAGAGCTGGATACCTTTTTCCATAATGGCCATTTCCATGGTCAGCCCATCTCATTTGCAATGGACTGCCTTGGAATTTCCATGATTAATTTAGGTGTTGTAAGTGACAGACGAATTGACAGATTCATGGATGAAGCCCATAGCACAGGTCTTCCCCCCTTTCTGTGTAAAGAAGACACAGGGGTCAGGATGGGGCTTATGGGCGGTCAGTTCATGACAACATCTCTTGTGGCAGAGAATAGAACCCTTGCCGTTCCAGCGTCCATCCAGTCTATCACATCCACTGCTGATTTCCAGGATATTGTCAGTTTTGGGCTGATTGCAGGAAGAAAAACAAGAAAGATTGTTGAAAATACCAATCATATTCTGTCTTTTGAGCTGCTTTGTGCTGCCCAGGCAGCCGATATCAGGGGTATTGATAAATTAAGCCCTGCCGGTAAAATCATGCACAAAGCAGTTCGTGAAACCCTTGAGTACATGGATTATGACAAGGTTTATATTGATGATCTTGAAGAGCTTAAAGCCAGAATTGAATCCGGTGAATTTGTTGAAAGGATTGAAAAAGAGCTTGGCGAACTTTTGATCGTTCATGTTAAGGAATAATTAAATAATGACTGACCGAAAACCCTGAAATATAGTTTTCCAATTTTGGTTAGATATTTGCAACTATCTGAGATTGTTTCTTGTTTTAGGGGTTAAGTTTTAGGTTTTAAGTTAAATCCTAAATCTTCTTAAAACCATGCCTGAACGGGGTTTTCGTTCAGGCACTAAATAACCAGGGACGAAACCATGATTGAAGAACAAATTGAAAAGAGAATTGCAGATGCCTATAAGGAAAAGTTTCCTGTTTCCAAAGTGCGTCATGAACAACTGATCAATTATATTCCCGGTGGTGCAACCAGAAGTCTGAGTTATTTTAAACCCTATCCCATTCATATTGATTATGGACAGGGTGCCTATGTCTATACCCATGAAGGCCATAAACTTTTTGATGTCACCAATGCCTATGGTGCCATTGTTCATGGTCATGGGGATCCGGATATTGTCAAGGCAGTTCAGGAAGGAATCGTAAAGGGTTCTCAGTATTCTACCCCCACGGATGGGCAATATAAGCTGGCAAAGCTTTTATGCGAAAGAATACCCGGGTTTGACAGGGTCAGGTTCGTTAATTCAGGGACTGAAGCGACATTGTTTGCTTTAAGAACTGCAAGGGCATACAAAAAGAAAGACAAGATTCTGAAAATGGTTGGGGGATTTCACGGAACCCATGATTGTGTAGCAGCATCCACAAAAAAGAACGTCATCACTGCAGGGATTCCCAAAGGCATGACCGAAGACATGCTGGAAGTTCCATTTAATGATTTTGATGCCCTTGAAAAAGCGGTAAGGCAAAATGCTGACCAGCTGGCAGCCGTCATCATGGAGCCTTTTCTTGGTGCCGGTGGTGTTGTGCTGCCAAAACCAGGCTATCTTGAGCATGTGCGCAAAGTGACATTGGATAATAATGTTCTGCTGATTTTTGATGAAATTTTTTCATACAGGGTTAATACAGGCGGGTGCCAGGCTCTCTTTGGGATAACACCGGATCTTACAACTGTTGGCAAGGTTATAGGCGGCGGGCTTCCCATTGGTGTGTTTGGCGGAAAAAAAGATATCATGGATATCTATTGTCATGAAAATACAGATAAACCATTGTATCATTCCGGCACCTTTAACGGGTATGAAACTGTTATGCAGGCTGGGTTTGCAGCCTTGTCCAAATATGATGAACAAGCTGTTGCCGATATTAACATGCTGGGAGATTATTTCCAGAAAGGCCTGTTGGAAAGCTTTAAAGCCAATGGATTAAATATCCAGTCCAACCAGATCGGATCGTTGCTGAACCTGCATTTTGTCAATGAACCGGTCACAACGGCTGAGCAGGTTTTAAAATCAGAAGAACAGCTTCACACGCTGATGCACCTGTCCTTACTGAATAAAGGAATCTTTACCATTCCACGGGGATTATTTATCCTGTCTACCATAATGACGGAACCGGAAATTGATCATCTGGTCAATAAAATTGATGAAACATTAAAAGAATTGTTGCCATTGATTGAAGAAAAATATAACCATTTATTATTGTAATGGTTATCACTAAAAAAAAATCCGGTAAAAGGAAATAAATGATTCTGGATAAAATTGACAAGCAGATCTTAAATACACTTCAGGAAAATGGAAAAACAACAAATTCCAGGTTGTCTAAGATTGTCGGGATATCAGCCCCTGCAACCCTTGAAAGGGTAAAACGACTGGAGCTTGCCGGGGTGATTTCCCATTTTACAGCAGTCATTGATCCTGAAAAAATCGGGTTTAGCATTATGGCCATGGTCAATATCAGCTTAAGCCTGAGTAGTCTTTCATCTGTGGCTGCAATAAAGGAAAAATTTGTTGCACTGGATGAAGTCATTCAATGCTACCAGATCGCGGGTGCAAATGATTTTATCCTAAAGGTGATCGCAAAGGATATTAAAGCCTATGGTCAGTTTATGAACATGAAGCTAACCCAGATAGAAGGTATTCAGGTCATTAAATCTTCTTTTGTGATTGATAATGTCAAGGATAAGAAAATGTTTATTCTTGACCTGGATGAGGATTATGGGTTGTAATCGATAATAAAAATTTTTATAACAGGAGAATGAAAAAAATGGATAATAAAATAATCATCACAGCAGCAGTTACAGGATCTGTTCATATTCCAACCATGAGTGATTACCTCCCCATAACTCCTGACCAGATTGTGGAGGACGCAGTAAAAGCCCATGAGGCAGGCGCTGCCATTGCCCATATCCATGTGAGAAATCCTGAAAACGGCTTGCCAGTATCAGATCCGGCTCTTTTCATGGAAGTATGTTCAAAGATCAAAGCCAGATGTAATATGATATTGCTTCCCACAACAGGTGGCGGCATGAATCAGACCACTGAAGAAAAACTGATTCCCATCAAGCAGTTAAGGCCTGAAATGTGTTCTTTTGATCCTGCACCCTTTAATTTTGGTATTTTTCAGATTGCAGGGCGATTTAAAGAGTATAAGCATGAATGGGAGAAAGATTATCTTGAACTGTGTAAGAATGTAACCTTCAGACCAACCTTTAATGATGATATGATCTATGGAAAGACCTTTCTTGAAATTGATACCAAACCGGAACTTGAAATTTATGAGCTGGGCCATGTGTCCTATGTCAAATGGCTGTTTGAAGAAAATCTTTTAAAAGCACCCGCACATCTTCAGTTTGTATTCGGTCCCATGGTGGGATGGATGACTCCATCTGTCAAACACCTGGTTCTGATTTATGATGAGGCAAAGGAAGTTCTTGGAGAAGAAAATTTTACCTGGTCCGTTGCCGCCGGCGGGAGATTTCAGATTCCCATTACCACAACGGCCATGGCAATGGGAGCCCAGAATGTAAGAATCGGACTTGAAGATTCAATTTATGCCGGCAAAGGCATTATGGCAAAAGCAAGTGCGGATCAGGTGGGTATGATAAAAAGGATTGCAAAGGAAATGAGCCTTGTGCCTGCAACATCAGATGAGGCAAGACAGATTCTCGGATTAAAAGGACTTGATAAAGTTAATTTTTAATTTTATCAGGTATTTTTTTTAAAAAAATGTTAAAAAAGGAAAGTTTTGGTTTTATAGGTATAATTAATTAAAAATTAAGGAGGGCCATCGTTGAATTATTCAGGTTACGCTTCAATTCATGCCCGGCATATTCCTCACAAGGTTTGCCTCATCGAACGAACCCCTGCAACAGGTGGAAGACGAACCTTTACCTGGCAGGAATTTAATGACGAGATTAATCGAACAGCGAATTTTCTGGCAAAGGAGCTGGGGGTTAAGCATGGAGATTTTGTCATGCACCTTCAGAAAGATTCTTTGGAATGGCTTGTTACCTATTATGCCATCATCCGTCTGGGGGCTGTGGTAGTCCCTTTAAATTTCCGGTTTGAAAGTTCTGATATCCTGTACGCAGCCGAAGTTTGTAATCCGGATGTATTTATTATCGGGTCTGAATTTTTAGAGGTTGTTAAGCCTGCTCAAAAAGACCTGACCACCATTAAAAATTATATCTGTATCGGCAAAGATGTCCCGGATGATTATATTGATTTTAAATTAATCCAGGAATACCCGGATATTTCAGATGCATTGGTGGAAGTTGACAGGGATCATGACCTTGCCATGATGTTCACTTCAGGTACTACCGGCAAACCTAAACCCGTACTTCATACCCATTTTTCAATTAATAATACGGCCATTGGTAATGGCATGACCTATTTTGTTCAAAAGGATGATAATTATTTATTCTTTTTGCCGTTATATCACAGTGGGACCATGTTTTTATGGGCGCCTTTTTATGCCACTGGAGCTACTGGGACAATCATCAGGGATCTTCGGGACCCTAAATGGATCATTGAAGCCATTGCAGAGGAAAAATGCACAGATATGCTGTTTGTGGTACCCATTGGGATTGCTGTGCTCAACGCCATTGAAAAAGGGGATATTAATCTTTCTGATTATGATTTGTCTTCATGGAAATATATGGAAATCGGTGCCCAGCCCGTGCCATTTGATATTATGAAGCTTCTTGTGGAAAAGCTGCCCTGTGCCGTATCAAATATCTATGGCATCACAGAGGGCGGCGGGGGCGGATTGTTCAACCTGTATCCGGAAGATGTCCTTGCAAGGCCGGGTTCCATTGGTAAACCAACCTTTGGGGTTGAAGCTAAAATTATTGGTCCCACAGGAGAGGAGATTCTTGATAATGAGGTTGGAGAGCTGATATTCAGAACACCGAGAATGATGCGGGAATATTATTCAAATCCTGAAAAAACAAAAGAAGCATTAAAAGATGGCTGGCTTTATACGGGAGATTTATTAAAGAAAGATAAAGACGGGTATTTTTATATTGTTGACAGAATGAAAGATATGGTTACCAGTGGCGGTGAAAATATTTTCCCCGTTGAAATTGAAGATGCGCTGATGGATCATCCTGATATTGACGATATAGCATGTATTGGATATCCTGATGACAGACTTGTGGAGATTGTTCTTGCCGTGGTTCAAGTCAAAGAAGGAAGACGATTGACGGAAGAAGATGTGATTGAATTTGCAAAATCAAAACTATCCCTTTATAAGGTGCCGCGCAGGGTTATTTTTGATCAGGTTCCCAGAAATCCCACAGGCAAGCTTATGAAACCTCAACTTCGGGAAAAATTTACCGGCAGAAAGGAGGCATTTAAAAAACTGGATTAAATGAGAAATCTTCTGTTAAGCTTGACTTATTATTGAATTATAACATACATTATGTTGAGCCTTGAGCGCGGATGGTAAAGTTACAATTAGTTAAATTCCAAAAGTTGAAACAGGTGCAACTGTTTTATAAGGTTTGCACCACAAATTTTATAAACTTAAATTAAAAGGAAAGGAACTAAGTATGAAACTTCGAACATTTTTAGCATTATTGCTTGTTTTAATTGTCGGATCATTTATGTGCGTATCACCGGTATTTGCAAAAAAAGCACCCTCACTTGATAAATGGAAACCGAGCTTTGATCCCAGTGGTGCGAAATACAAATGTATGGTTTCCAACGTATCAACACCTGGTCTTGTGGGTACTTTAGCCGGTTTTGAAATTCGCGATGAGGTCTGGAAACGGACAAATGGTCAGGTTTATGTAGATTTTAAACCCTATTCCATGCTGGGTGGCGAGGTGGAAGTACTGAACATGCTTCAAATGGGCGCTGTCCAGGGTATGGGAGTAAGCTCTGTGGCTTCGACAAATCTTGGTCCCAGATTTGGAATTGTGAACCTGCCGTTCCTTGTGAATTCTTTTGAAAAGCTTGATAAATTTATCAATAACACAAAGACGTTTAATCATTTTTTAATGGCAATGGATCATCAGGGTATTACCGGGCTTGATATTACCGGATATGG
>Ga0164315_10000357_pt1 | contig 31011 bp, 29 predicted proteins | sample GuaBasSedimGuay6_FD_113737 | JGI IMG/M metagenome (GOLD analysis project Ga0164315, IMG submission 113737) | Subseafloor sediment microbial communities from Guaymas Basin, Gulf of California, Mexico - Guay6, Core 4569-2, 0-3 cm | ecosystem: Environmental > Aquatic > Marine > Hydrothermal vents... | reverse complement strand
GCACCAGGTGTGTACGCACTGCGGGCAAGACTTCGGACACCACCGAGTCACACCAGCGGGCAACAGCTACTGCCTCGAACTCAATGCGAACGCAGCACAGGACAACCGCTACTTCAATCGTGAGAACGTACCCCTCCACCTTGAGGGCGTGCCAGTGAAGATGCTGCGCCGCTCACCGTTCGGCAAGCGACTCGGCCAGGTGGTCAACAACATGATGGGATACATCGAGGTGTCGGCGTGAACAAACCGAAGATGGCCGGTACATCGTTCGAGACATGGTTGGTGAACAACTTCAAGCGCATCGGGCTGTTCTCTCGCCGCCTACCTGAAGGCGGGAGCCTTGACCTTGGCGACCTGGAGGTGGTGCTCGACAACGGCATGACCTTCATTGTCGAGGCGAAGGCTCGTGAGGTGCTGAACGTCACGAGAGAGACAGAGAAGGCGAGGTCCAAGTCGGGCAACGGAGTGATGACACTACTGATTTGGAAGAGGCTTACGAAAACGAAAGGCCAGAAGCGCCGCACCCCTGACGGCCAGAAGATTGTTGTCTGCATGGGTATCGACACACTGGAACTCCTGCTGACGCTGGCGGGCAAGAGATGATTGACCTCTTCGCACCGAGGGGTAGGTGGGGACACCAACCATCAATCGCAGAACAGATTGAGGTTGGTGATTGCTGGCACTGGACAGGTGGTAAGAACAGCGCCGGTTACGGGCATAACGCTGATGGTCTTATCCACCGACAGGTGTACGAAGCTCTCGTCAGCCCCATCCCTGAAGGGTTGGTTACCGACCACCTATGCCGCAATCCAGGGTGTGTCAACCCCGACCACCTAGAGATGGTGACGGTAAGGGAGAACGCATTGCGTGGGTTCGGCTTCGCCGGAAAGCGTAAGAACCAAACCCACTGCAAGCGAGGCCACTCACTAGAGGATGCGTATAGGTACTCCGGTCGTCGGCATTGCCGGACCTGCGTCAAAGAGAGGAGCAAGGAATGACAGCGAAGAAACTAGGCGCTCGCAAGAAGCGCATGATGGGTGGCGGCTACCCGAGAGGGAGGGGGTTGCTGAAGTGCGAGCTTTGCGGCTATCCTCTGAGGGACCACGAGATGGACACCCATCCATCACCAGCAAGGAGCGGCAAGGATGACTGAGGCATGCACATACGACATCAACTGGCTACTCGCAACCATCATCATCACGGTGGTCATCCTATTGACGCTCGCCCTCTCGACCTGGTTCTACCAGCAGCGGGTATTTGACCTGAACACCGAGCATGTCGAGATGATGCAAGAGTCGAACCAAGAGATACTCGACCTGCGTGACAAGCTCGCCGGTCGGGAGATGCGTGACCGTGTGCTCGGGGCCACGCCGGTAGGCAGGCTGATGGACAAGGAGGCCGACGATGGGTAGCTGCTGCTGGATTCTGGCCGGTGTCGCTTACTTCGGATTCGCTATAGCTGCTGGCAGGTTCCTGGCATACAGACGGAGGTCGCAATGAGTGAAGGATTCATCATCGGAGGGATGGTCGCCGTAGTGGTGGCTCTCGTCATCGCAGGCATCACCATCGCACGCTACATCGTGAGGCGATGGGATGACTGACCCAGACTTCTACATCGTCATCGTGAAGCAGTGGTGGCGAGGCAAGGAGTACGGCGGCTCAGCCATGGTCGCCATCACAGACCGTGACTGCTCACACATCAAGCCGGAACTCGAATGCCGGATGAGGGCGCTCGACCGTGAGATGAACGAGATTACCCCATCAACACTTGACCGCACCTGGCAGTGCTGGCCTGAGTGGTGGGGTGGAGAACCAGCAGTCGTAGGTTCGACTGCGTAAAGGGCCGTCACCGCATCACCCAAGCGGTGGAAGCCACGCTGAGGGGCGAAGGTAGAGCATCCAGATGGTGCTTGCTTACCAGCAGCCCTCATCCCTCAGTGCGGCCCAACATTTGGTGGTCCCTGGTTTGTTTACTCGCATACATGGGCCAGGGGCCACCGCCGCTACACTTACCGAAGGAGGTCACATGACCAAGATGCTCGAACTACCAGCAAGGCTCGAAGAAGCAGGGGTCAACGTCCGCACACTCGACGGGTGGGAGAACGCTCACGAGGGCGGCACCTACCTCTACCGTGAGCCGAACGGTGAACCGGCGGGGCACATGCACCACCACACTGCCACCACTGAGTACACCCCGAACAGGGACAAGGCCAACGGATACGCTGGGCTGTCACACGGTGGCTCGGCTCGGCTGGCGCAAGAGAACTACGGCGGCGGCGTTCCGGTCTACACCATCGCCAACGCCTATCCCGCACCCATCAGCTCGGGTACGGGTGACCGCAACGTGCTCGACAAGGTGCGGGCTGGCATCGAGGTCACGGGCAGGCCAGGACCAGACACCTACGACTGGTACGGCAACACCCACTACTGGAACACCGAGTACATCCTCGACGGAACCGGCTCACCAGTAGACCCAGCAGTGTGGGCGATGATGCTCACGGTGTCACAGGTGCAGAACCAGCTCATGGGCTGGACCCCCTTCATGCACATCGGTCACGGCCACCACACGGGTCGCAAGATTGACCTGTGGAACGGCCTCTACGCAGACTACGACGAGACAATCATTCAGCTACGGGAACAGATGGGAGAAAGCGTGTTCACACACTTTTACGTCGGAGACAATAGGCCCGAGTACGAGTCAATCTCTTGGTTGCTCTACATGATGAAGGGTGGGGTGGTGGACCCGAACGGCAACAGTTCACAAATCACCGCTGCCCTCCCATGGAAGACGGACCCCCGTCAAGTGCAGGCAGAGGACTTCGCCTACATCGGTGAGCTGACCAACATGACCGAGTTCACGCTCGACAAGCTCATCGACAGCGGGCTGTATCGGTTCGGCAAAGAGGTCGCATCTCTCGAGGAGAGAGCGTACCGACAGGACGCATGAGACTGCCGTAGGGCGTTTCCCCCCGCCCACGACATAGGAGAGGCACCTAGACCGCCCTCTAGGTGCCTTTCTGTTTGCCTTAGACCAGTGCGAGCAGCTCGTTCACCTTCGCAGCGAGCGCATTGAGCGCCGTGAGGTTGCCGTAGCTCACATCGACCACGTTGGTGCCCCACTGCCCCGAGAAGCAGATGTCTGACGACGACGTTGCCGCAGCGTTATACATCTTGAACGGACGGGTGGTCCGCACGTTCGACCGTGCCTGGACGACATGCTCCTGACCACCACTGGCAGGGTGGAACATCGAGAGGCTGCGCCAGCCATCGAACCCGAACGACATCTCGACGGAGTTGCCGTAGGCACCATCATTGGTGCCCATGCCACCCCACCTCAGCGTCGTGGTCACACCATCAGAGATGGGCAAGACGAGCGCACCCGTCAGCGTGCCACCCGTGATGGGTAGGTAGTCGGTGCCGCCGCCCGTGCCCTTCGGCTCGTACCGTGCGTCCGACTCGGACTCGGTGTAGTACCTCGTGTCGTGCGTGTGGCTGTCGTTCGCCACCGCCACGGGGATAACCCAGGTGATGCTGCCGGAGCCGTCAACCAGTTCCGTGACTTGACCCGACGCATCGCCACTGAGCTGCATCTTGAACGAGCGCTGTGTGTTCCACTTCTGTGCAGCGTCAGCCGTGCCATGCAACGGCAGGTAGATGCCACCCGACGGGTCACCGACGGCAGCGATAGCCTCGGCATCCGTGTACCTGGCGTGGTGAACGGAGGGGAGGGCAGCATGCTCGTCGAGCGCATCGGCGCTGTCACCAGCTACCGACGCATCACCGTCATCGACGTACACCTTGCGGGTCGCATGGTCCCCGTCGGTCGGCGGCGAGTCCTGCAAGAACAGAGCACCCGTCATCCGGCCACCCGTAGTGGGCAGGAACTCACCGTACGCCTCTGATTCGAGGAGGTACTGCGAGTGCGGGTCGGGCACCGAGTTCACATGCTGGTTCGCCCACAACTCAGTGGCGATGAGGTCACTGAAGATGTCATCCTGAAGCTGCTTCGTGAAGACGGCACGGTACTTGGCCTCACCACCATGGGAGAGGTCACCGACGGAACCGGCAAGGTTCCGCTTCACCATCTTCAGCACGTTGCCCGAGTTCACCTCAGCCTGCATCCACTCACGCAGGTCGGAGTCGTCAGGGTCAGCGACCAGGTAGATGAGGTCACCTAGCTCCAGCCCGAACACCGAGTCAACGGTGACGGTGGCGTTCACGCCTGGTGCAAGTACCCCCTCGCCCGTTGCTTCGTACGCATTCCAAGTTGTTGAATCACTAGCCATTGTCTACTCCTCTTCCAATCCTGTTTGACCGACACCGACGATTGCCATACCGAGCAGACCAAGGCCAACGCCCGAGTCTCCCGTTGGTTGTGGTGTCGCTACGAGGCGTTGACCCCTGAACTCCACAATCGCATACCTCGTGACCGAGCCACGGTTCGAGACAAGCTCGACCGGAGCCGACACGTTGTTCACGATGCCACGGAACAGCACGTTGGGCCGGAGCATCGTCACCTCCACCGAGTTACCCACCAAGCTCAACACCTGCGAGTGCAACGACTCGCCCAGCCCTGGATACCTCAACGGCTTCCGGTTGGGGACGGACACATAGTCCGACACGTTGAACGGCACCAGCATGATGAAGTCACGGTGCGACGGGATGCCACGGATAGCGAGCCTCGTCACATGAGGTGACTCCAGCGCATCAGCCGTAGCGAAGACCCGTAGCTGCAACGACATCGTTCTCGACTTGACGTTCGTGAGCTGATATATCTTGCTCGACGCAGCATCCGACGACAGCCTCTGAACCAGCGTCCATGACGGGTGGTCCCAGTCGAGGATGGCGGCAGGGTCCTCGCTACGCCACAACTCCACGCCAGAGCCAAGGTCACCCAGCCCCCTGGCCTCGATGACTGTCTCCAGCCAGGTGATGTCGGTGTTCAGCCCGAACGTGATGTTCGGGAATATCATGTACCCAGTCTTCTGGAACGTGTCTGTGTCAGCGAGCAGGATGACGTTGTTGTTGTAGTCGATGCCTGCGTGAACGTCGTCATAGACAACGATGGCGTTCAGGTCAATCTGCTCACCCTGCACGGGCGCACCGCTGGGCAGCGTCTTGTTCTCGATGACATCCACGGTGTAGACACGGGACAACCCGTTCGTCACAACGTCGTAGCGCCACAGGGACTCAAGGAATATCGGCTGCCAGTCACCGTTGCTGTCCTTGTACCCGTTCTTGATGAGTTCCTTCACGAACCAGAAGATTTCGTCACGACTGTTCGCCATGTTGCGGGTCACGATGGGTTCGTGCTCGGTCGCCAGCCATTCACGGCGTAGCTGCAACAGACCAACGGTGTAGTTATACCTGTCGTCCAGCACCTCAGCCTGGTAGACCCTCAGCTCCTCCTTGTCCAGCTCGGGCCGGTTCGAGGAGGTCATGATGAGTAGGGCGTTGGCGTTCGAGCCGAGCAAGAACGGTGTCTCGCCCTGTGGCATTGTTATCCGGCCCCACGGGATGAGGCTCATGTCGCCCTGCCCTGCTGGGGCATACGACCGCACCGTGCCGTCACCACACGCAGCGACGATGGCCGGTCCTGACTCGACTACCGACCAGAACGGCGATGAGGCCGTGTCAATGGCACCTTCAGGCTCCCAGTCAGTGCTGTCCCACTCGATAGCGAAGAGCTGGGCCGTGTCGATGTTGTCGAACGTGGACAGCAGGAATCTGCCGTTCACATACCAACAGCCCTGAGCCTCCAGCTTGTCGTTGCCATTGTCGGTGTACGCCTTCTCAAACAGGTCGGTGAGCGGTGTCTTGATGTAGGCATCGCCGCCATCAACCACCGCAAGCACCGTGTCGTTTGGAGCCACAGCGATGGCACGGATTTGCAAGCCTGCCGCTGGTGTCAACACATCGGCAGAGATGTCAGTCCATCCGTTGTACCTGTAGATGGACTCACCGTCAGCGATGTAGATGTGTGTCTCGCTGGTCCCGAAGTCGATGGGGTTGGTCAGTGGGTGGGCGGGGTCGCCCTTCCACACTGCCATGGCCCGAGACAGGCGCAGCGAGTACGGCACACCAGCGGTGTCCGGCCTGCGTACGTCAACCCCTGACGAATCCCAGTACCTCGTCTGGTCGAGGGCTGCTTGGTCCTGGTCGAGCGCAAGCTGCCTCGGGTCCCAGTCAAGCCCCTCGCCACCCGACAGGTCAGTGCGTGCCCAGGCGTAACCGATGTCGAGCACGGTTTCGTAGATGGAGCCAGCCCTGTCCATGCGCTCGGCCAGCGAGTCTCGAGTGCCGAGCTGTATCTGTGTCTCTGGCCCAGCCACGGTACGGAACCACGACTTGCCCACCTTGATGTTGTAGCCCTGTGCCCTTGGGTACTTGACGTTCGCATCGAAGGTGTCAACCGCAGCGAGCGGCTTGAAGTCGCTCATCAGACCACCTGACCGAAGGCATTCCTCATGTGGACACGAGGCCGGTACTCGGCCTTCATCTCCTTCATGGCTGCACGCAGCAGCATGCCGTGATATTGGCGTAGCCCGCCACCGAGAGACATGCGGCTACCGACCCTGATGTTCTCAGCTTCGAGCACGCTCTTCACCCACTCGGTCTGTGCGGCAGGTACGTCACGACCAACGATGAGGTCAGCCGCAGCGCCCACCATGACGATGGATGCCCACCGTGGGTCAACACCCAGGTCATCGAGCAGGTCTGTCTCGGCTAGGGCGTTGCCCATCCTGCGACGGTACCTCAGCCACACCGAGCCACCCGCACTGTTCGTAATGAGCGAGCGCCCACCAGTCATGGGGTGGAAGTCCACAATCTTGCCGTCGAACTGCACCGATGCGGTGAAGTCGCCTGGCGTGATGGAGATGACCTCGACGGCCAGCTCGTCACCGATGGAGTAGACGTTGCTCGTCGTCGGGGACAGCATCTCCTCCTTCGCCTGTGACAGCGAAGGGAAGAGCTGGATGATGTTGTCGGCCACGGCCTCGAACACCACCGCACGGGCGTACGGCGGGTCGATGACCACCATGAGCGGCACCTCGTGTGCCACCGGCTTGGTGCCGTACTCACCACGGGTCACCTCGGCAGCACCAGCGATGGTCTGCGTCGAGGGGATGTAGTTCACGACCCTCATCAACTCCTGGTCAAGCTCCAACAGGGTGCCGATGCGGATAAGACCCTCATCCTCCGGCACTGCGAACGTGCCGAGAGCGATGGCGGTCTGACTGTCATTGACGGCCTGCGCAAGCTGGGCCTGGATGTCCTGGTCGTCGGGCGGCGTGAGCACCTGTATGAACAGCCTGTCCATGATGGACTTGACTGTGCGCTCGGCGGTTCCGGCCCCAATCATGGTGTCACCGGCTTCCGGTTGGCGTTGTAGGCACGACCACCGACCTTGGCCTTGATGACCAGCGGCAGGTAGGTGTTGGCTGGGATGGTCTGTTCCCCACCATTGGGGTAGACCACCGAGAACTGGTAGAGGAACTTGCCAGGTGGCGTGAGAGCATCCACATCATCCTCTGAACCAGGAGTCCACGCCACCCAGCCTCGCCTCCCTTCCTCTGTCTGGTCGGGGTCAACAGTAACGGGTGCCCTCGGAACAATCTGGTTCCTCGGGTTGGTGTAGTAGTCACCTCTCGGCATTGCGAACGCAATGGAGATGAACACTTCTGACCCGCTGAGGTCGATGGGCTTCCCCTTACCGTCACGCAGACAAGCCTCCAGGTCTGGAGCTGTGTCCCATTCGATGTAGTAGACGGCCCCACCTTGGGCTTGCTGCGCTGGCATGTTTACTCCTGTTCTGTTCCCTCGACAACCACAGGCGGGTACGCCAGGTCTTCGAGTTCTTCGATGCGGGCAACGAGCTTTGTCTGCTCGTCGCCAAGTTGTTCGATGGCCGCTTCCATCAGAGCCTCACGATTTCGTCCCTCAGATATGTACCTGCGTTGGACTTCGATGATGTAGGTCTGGTCAACATTCATGCCTTGCATGTTCTCTCCTGTCGCTTGGGTGTGAGTGTAGAGGTCATCCACCCGCCTTGATAGTCAACCGTGGCAACTGGTCCGTCCCTGACGGAACAACCTGGTACGACTCGGGGCTTGACGACAGCACGGTGGTGGTGGACATACCGGCGCAGTAACCCCAGTTGGAATCAACGTAGAGCAGCCCAACGCCACGCTCACTCCCGTCACGAATCTGCTCACCGAGCGAGTTGGGCAAGGTGATTGAGCCAATCTGACCACGACCAAGGAACACCTCAGCTATCTGCGGCCCTGGCGTGTACGACCCTGGCTTCGATGAGTGGTTGTGGGCCTGAATGTGGAAGGTCTTGCCGGAGCCTGCGTACGACCAGCGCTGTGAGAGGCGCAGGTCCACTGACTTGATGTCACGGCCAGCCAGGTCGGAGCGCATCAGTGCGTCATCGAATCCGAACAGCGCCGACTCGTTGCCGTGGTAGGACGAGTACCCCTCATACGACATGACATCACGGTACGACGAGTAGTTCGCCACGTTGCCGTCATAGCTCTGTGTCCAGTTGGCGTAGTAGGTGAATGTCTCCTCCGGCGTGGACTCGGGCCACACCTGCACCCACGAAGAACCGTTCCATTCGTAGATGGTGTCAAGCTCCTGCCAGGCACCACCGTTCCAGTACCGGAAGTTCCCTATCTCCTCCCACGCTCCCCCGTTCCAGTACCGCATCGCCATTCAGACCACCGTTGCCCAAATGTCGCCAAGGTTCTGCGACGTAGGTTGGTTGCCGATGGTGATGTTGCGAAACGAGCGACCGTTCGGGTCGTTGTCCACGACACACACAGCCCTCGTGTTGAACGTGGCCCGTGAGGGCCAGAGGGAGAGCAACGCTGACGGGTCGGTGCCGCCGAACGACAGGTACTTCGAGCCACTGGTGTCGTTGAACGATGTGCCGCCGAACCACTCAACGATACTGAGCGTGCCAGCCGTCTGATTGAGGTCAAGGCTCAGGATGCCCGTCAGTGTGCCGCCACCCAGCGACAGGTACAGCTCGTCTGCGTCGATGGGACGCAGGTAGTTGAACGGCGACGGGTTGTTGTTCGAGCCGTCGAGCAAGAGGTAGTCGTCAGTGGGTTCCCCACCGCCACTGTCCTCGCCTGCGCCTCCGGTCATGGACACCCATTCGGAGCCATCCCATATTTGTGAACGTGCCATGCGTGTCTCCTATCCGAGTCCGAACGAAATGTTCATGGCAGTCCAGGTCTGAGACCAACCAGCTTCTGTCTGGACCATCCCTGGGGTTGCGTACGTTGAGCCACGAACATTGATACGGCACGGGCCGGTGGACGCATAGCTGACAACCACAAGGTCCCAGTTCGGAATCATGTTGGCTGGCAAGTAGAAGACGGGTGTGCTGGAGGTAACCTCCCCGCCACTAACCATCCCCTGGATATCGACAGTGCCGTTGTCGTTCAGTCGGTAGCGGGGTGAGGCCCAGCCGCCACCAAACCACTCCCAACCGCTTTCAAGCGTTATGGGGTACCAGTCGCCCTGACCGCCGCCAGAGTTGTCCTCCAGGTAGCTCTTGCTCACCGCATCGCCTGGGTAGATGGGGTCCTGCAACCCCTCGATGCGATGGTTGTCCATGGCGATAAGACCTTCCATGACACCACCAGTGAGCGGCAGGTACTCGGCCTCCGGTGGCTCGTTGGGGTTCACCCACACCGTGCCAATCTCGGGGTTCGGGGGAGCCACGATACCGATAGCGTGACCCTCCTCTTCCGTGAACCTCTCGTGGTGCTGGTCGGGGGCAATGTCGGTGAGGTCTTCGTGAAGGTAGGTCTGCTGCGGTACGTCAGCGATGCCATCCCACAGGTCGTCGAGGTGCTGCGACATGTAGGTGATACGCACGATGTCGCCGGAGAGGTGGGAGGTGCCTTCCGAGCCGTCGAGGTTACGGTCAACCGACAGCACCTCATCGACCACGCCCGTGCAGTACATGTACTCACGCAGCGAGTTCGAGAACGGGTCAACGACGAGGTAGAACGGCACCTCGGGCAGTAGCTCAGGCGTGGACACGGTGATGGTCGAGTCAGCGCCACCCACATCCTCAGCCAGAGCCACATCGACGGCGTTCTTCAGATACGAGCGGGCCATTAGCAAACCTTCTTTCCGGTGTCTACGTTAGCCTCGGGCGCATCGTCTTCAACGATTGCTTCGGCTGCTTCTATGTCGTCTGTCGCTGAGGGAACGCCACCCATGAAGTCCCCGTCAGGCGTTCCTCCGGCAGTGGCCTCCGATGGCTCCGGCTGGCAGCCTGCATCTGCTGGGTCGGGCTGCCCTGCTGCATCTGCTGGGTCTTCCGGCGCACACACCTGGCCTGTGCCTGGTGAGATGTCCGGCGACCAGAACATGCGGAGGGTTGCGATGCCAGCGACAGCGAATGCGCCGTACTGGTCGGGCGGTGTGTACTCACCCTCGAAACCCTCAACCTCAGCCTCAGCCTCAGCATGGAACCACTGGTAGTGCCTGCCCTTGATGCCGAACGAGCGCACGTTGCCCTCAGCCACCATCGGAACAAGCCCACCCACATACTGGACATGCCCACCGAACGAGATGTCGGCGGTGGCCTCGACTGCGTAGTAGCCCAGGTCCCTGTCGAACCCAAGGGTCACGAGGCTCGCCTCGCCACGAAGGGCGAAGGCACCCTCAACGCCACCGATGCCGATGAGCCTCGTGTCAGCATCTGCCTCGCCATGAAACGTGCCGTGACCAAGGCTGTGGTAGTGGAAGAACACGCCACCGTCAGCCTGAAGTGCGAACTCACCGGCAGGCACGAACTCGCCACGCCACCATCGCATCTGGCCGTCAGCCTTGACAGCGAACACACCCCAAGGGAACTCGGATGCGTGGAACGAACCGGATGCCTCCGCAGTCATGGCGAATGCGCCAGGTGCGTTGAAGCGGCCCCTCCACCAGCGCATCTGAGCGTCGGCCTGAATCTGCATCAGCCCGTACATGAACTGGAAGTGGACCGAGTGATACTCGGCCTCACCGACGATGGCGAACGCACCGTTACCGCTCGCAGCGGCAGCGAACGTGGTGGTGGCCTCACCGTCTAGTTGGAACACGCCCCAGGAGAATCCCAGGGACATGAAGTCGAGCGTTGCCTCTGCCTCGGCAGCGAACTCGCCCTCGTACTGGATGCCACCAGCGAATGCTGTCTCGGCATCACCGTCTACTGCGAAGTTGCCTTCGAGCATGAGGATGCCAGACATCCCGAAGAGAGCCTCCGCTGTGGTAGCGAAGGCTCCTTCGTAGACGGTAGCTTCGACCCAGACACCTACTTTCCAGATGCCTGTGTCACCCGTCCCAGCACCAGGGCCGAGAAGCATGGGCTAAACGTGGTCGATAGTCTGCCCGATGGGGAACACGAACGCACCACCAGTGGTGACCGGAACCGGAGCGAGCATCGCATCCTTGTACCAGGCGTTACCAGCAGTGACCGCATCCCAAATCGAGATATGTGAATAGGTCTCGTCGGCAGGCACGGAAGGCCACGACACGTTGGCATCGGATGATGCCTGCGCACGACCGTCAGTGTTGGCGTTTGCAGCAGCTCCGAACGAGATGAGCATGCGCTCTGTGTTCGCAGCAGGATTGCCAAGGCCGTCAGCACCAGGGTCACCAACGTGAAGCTGAACGTACAGCTCTACAGGGGCGACAGGCGATGCCTGAGCGAGAATCCATTGGAGCGATTCAAGCGCCCCGTGGTCGGTGAAGTCGGCCATAGCCGTCCTTTCTGTGAGGTGGGGGATGAGGGAGAAGCGATGGCTCCCTCACCCCCTGACTCAGTGTTGGTTACGCAGGTGCCAGGATTCCGGTGATGAGTCCGTGGTACTGCTCGGGGCCGTACTCCAGACCAATCTCTCCGTAGAGCTGCACACGGTCGTATGCGCCGGTCTTCGCCAGCGGCTCGGTGAAGAAGTGACCCTTCCCAGGAATGGGGAGGAACACCGGAGTCAGCGCACTGACATCAATGAGCGCAATCTCATCGAGCGGCATGTAGCGGTCAAGCACCACACCGAACGTACCGAAGTCCGTCACGATGGTCTCGACGTTCACGCCACCAATGACACGGCTACGGTCAGCCAGGCCCAGGTTGTTCGTGTACTCCATCGAGAGCCATGTCTTCACCGTACCGTTCATGAACAGAACGGGGTTGATGAGCGGAGCAACGGCCATCTCGTCTTCGTACATGCCAGCGAGCATCCCGTTGAGGGACTCACGGATGGACGAGGCGTAGACGACAGTGTGTGTCTCGATGGCGGTAAGGACACCGGCCATCTGGCGCTCGGTCACGTTGTCCGACGGAAGCTGGAACACACCGTTGAGCATCGAGCGCTCAACGTCACGAGCCACCTTGTTAATCTTCAGCTCAAGCTGATGAGAGACTTCGCTCTGCACCGGCTGTGTGCCGAGAATCGGGGCGGCGGGTTCACCTGGGAACGGGGAGCCAGCAGCCTGCGGCCCGAGCTGACCGACTGCGGCCTGCTTCGAGTAGCTGATGTTGACAGATTCCTGGTGAATCTCAACGACGTTGGTGATTTCCTGACGGATGATGGACTTGTCGGTCGGGTCGTCACCTTCGAGGGCGACGTTGTTGATGGCTGCGGCCTCATTGTCCTCGACCTGCCAAACGTGTTCCTTGGTCACGACGGACTTGCCTCCAGTGAGGCCACCAATCATGTTGAGGAGTGGGGTCTGAGCGGGAACGAGCGAGAACAGCTCACCAACGAAGTTGGGGAGGTCGTAGGTCGTGGCCGGACTCTGTGAGACCGGCACGGTCGGGATGGTGTAACTAGCCATCTTGGGTTATCTCCTTGGTTGGAACATCTCGGCAACCTGAGCGGACTTGATTGCCATTGTCTTCGAGTAGTCGCCTTCGGCCTCTGCCTTGGCGAGCACATCTGCCTGCGTAGGAGTGGGGACGGAACCGGCGGTCTGACCAGCTTGGTCGAGAGCAGCCTGTCCCTGGTTGATGGCCTGGGCCTGGGGGTGAGTCTCGGCTTGCGCCTCGAACTTGTGCCCGTACTCACTGTCAGCGAACGCAGCGAGAGCTTCCGTAGAAATCTCGCCGTCGTACTCCTTGGCGATTGCCTTACCGAGTCCGGTCGTCGGGTCGAGACCAATCTCCTTGAACGAACCTGAGAGCTTGTCGGCCTTCAGTGTTCTGTTCTCAGCGAGTGTTGCTTCGAGCTGCCTGCGCAGGCCGCCGCCTGTCTCTTCTTCGGTTCCAGTGTCGGTTGTTTCTTCAGTCATCATTTACCTCCTACTACACCACCTGTGTTCCAACGCAGGAGGGTGGGTGGGCAAACTCCTGGCGGGCCTGGCGCTTTCGGAAACAGCCACGGGCAGAGGGAGCACCAGACTCGAACCTCCAACCAGACTGTCCTAAATACGCCGGTGAGGTAGGACGATGACTCACCAGGTATCCAGGACTATATCAGGTGACTGCCAAACCTGCAACTCCACCTGTTCTCTCGTCCCTCAAGTAGTCACGTTCAGCGCTCTGCGTGAAGGACGAGCGCTCTTGCGCAAGTAGTCGATTCATGCGTGTGCGCTGCGCTGGGTCACCGAACAGGTCGGCAGCCACGAACTCATTCAGGTCGAACTCGTCGTCCGCATCGGCGTGGCGTGCCGCCAGCGTGTTGAGCACTGGAAGGAACTGGTCGGCCTTCTGGAACATCCTGTCAGCCGAGTCCCTGTCCATGCCAGCCTCGTAGAGTCTGGTGGCGAAGGCTTGGTCGATGTCGAAACCGGACTCACCGGCCTCACCACCAATCTCAGCCAGTGAGATTTGACCAGTGAGAATCTCCGACCCGATGGATGGGTCAATGGCTGCGGCGAGCAGCGCTTCGGTCGTCATCTCGATGCCGTACTCATTCGAGTACCACTCCTTGATGGGAGTTGACCCCTCAACGATGCGTCGGTACATGGGCTGGATGCGATTCATCTCCAGCTCCTCGGGGGACACATCGCCAGAAATCAGGTCGCCGTAGTTGCCCTTGAACAGGTCGGGGTTGAGGCCAACACTGCGGAACACATCGTCATACGACGCAATGACCTGACCGTACTGCGCCTCCGAGTAGCGCACCCGTCCATCCTCGGTCAGGTTGCCAGGGAACCACTGCTCGTAACGTGAGTCCTGCCGGATGACAGCCCACGCTGCGTCGGAGTTCCCCGACTCGATGTACTCACCGATATACAGCTCGATGGCCTCGTCAGGCAGCCAGCCGTAGGTCAGACTCAGCTCACGACGCTGCTCCTGTGCGGTCAGTGTCTTGTCGGCCTCGGCCTTCTCTTCGGCACGCTCGGCATCGGACATGACGTAGGTGCCACCCCTCATCCGAATCCCCTCAAGGGAGGTCATGAGGTTGTCCATGCTGCGACCGGAGTTCAGCTCACCAGCGATGCGCTGTGCTCGCTGAATGGCCGACTCGCCATCCTGGGCACCGAAGTAGATGTCGGTGCCTGTCTCCTTGAATAGGTCGAGTACCTGTTGCGCCGTATACATCAGACCGCACCTCGCACGTTCTTGTTCATTCCTGACCCAATGCCTGCGGTCATCTCGTTCACAACCTTGTCGTAGCCCCGCTCGAACCCGATAGAGCGGGCCATCTTGGATGCCTCAACTGGGTCGTTCATCTGCACAATCTCTTGGAACTTCTCGTCTGTCTCGTCCACCGGCACACCCCACATCGACTGGGCGTAGGTCTTCCATGGCTGCATCGCTGCGGTGTAGGTGATGTTCCTGTCGGAGTAGGCAGGGAACATCGCCATGCGCTGGTCCTTCAGGAACTCCACGAACTCAATCTCGCCGTCAGGGTTGTTGCGGAGCTGAGATGCCTTGGCGGCGATGTCAGTCTCCGACCAGTCACCGAACGTCGGGCCGAGCCAAGTGCTGAGCAAGTTGCGCACCGTGTCCTCACCCTTGCGGGTGGTGTCCAGCTCCATGTCGTTGTTTGCTAGAAACTGGAACAGCTCATCATCAATGGTGTCCACGGAGCCTGGGTCAGAGAGCGCCTTGACCTGTGATGTCAGCTTCGTGATGGACCAGGTGCCCATGGTGGTCCGGTCGGACATCCAGTTGACCAGCGCCTCCGATGCGTTGTCGATGCCAGCGTTGGCGAGCTGCACCCTCATGTTGTCTCGGTTGTCGTCAATCTGCTGTTGGGCAGCGGCGGGGTCGGACTCGAATGTCTCCATCCAGAGCCGTTCCTGCGGATTGTGGTCCTTCCACCACTGTGTGCCCCACAGGTCCTCGGGACGCATGATGCCGTCCTCACGCTCGAACATGATTTCGACGGCACGCTCTACCCAGTCATCGTCGAGCTTCCATGGTGCGAACTCAGCCACCCGTGCGTAGTCATCTGCCCAGGTGTCGAAGGGGTCGTCCTCCATGTCCATGATGATGACTTCAGAGAACCTTCCCAAGTCAACAACACCACGGGTCTGGAAATCTGCGTTGGTGCCAGTGAATGCGGGGGTGGCTGTCTTGTCGGGGCCAACCAGTGCCTCCAGGTCTTCGTCCGACTCGATGCGCCACGAGTAGTAGGACTCACCTGAAGCGGTGCCGTCCTCCAGTGTGACGGGCGGGACCGTGTAGACAATCCAGTACTCGCCAGTGTCGGAGTTCAGCCAGAGGCGAGCTTCGCCAGGCGCAATCAGCTCAGAGCCACGAGCATCGTCGGCTGGGTTACCAGGGTCGGATGTCGTGGTGGTGCCCACTACTGGGGTGTTGCCAGCCAGTGCGCCCAACGTGTTCGGACCAGCGATGCCATCAACCGTGAGGTCGTGGGACTCCTGGTACGCACGAAGGGCTGCCTCTGTTGCGGGACCGAAGACACCATCGACGCTGATACCAGCACCGCTGGCGTTCAGCTTCTCTTGGAGCGCCTTTACCTCATCTCCGCTCGAACCTCTTCTAAGCACGGGCCACCCCTTCTCTTCCGACATCTGCTAGTCCTGTATCGTCGTCCACTCCCTCGATGCCGGTGTCGGGCATGCCAGCGCCAGTGTCGAACCCTTGCGACCTCACCATGTCGCTCATTCCCATGAGTGTCTTGTGAAGGCGAGCACGGGCACGCTCCTTGACGGGCTGCGGTTGCTGCTGTTGCTGGCCGAGCGTCATTCGATACTCTTCGAGCTGAGCAATCCAGGGGGGAGGGGCTGAGTCGTAGTCACCAGGCTCGCTGTCTGGCAACCCCTGTTTTCTCAGCTCTGCGTACGGGTCAGTCGTCCCGTCCTCGTTCGTACTGCCTGGCCTCGTCATGTCATCGTCACCCTGCGCCTTGCCGACGTTGGGCATCACGAGTCCACCACGAAGCATGTCCACGGGGCTGATGGCCTTGCCGTTGCGCTTCACGGAGAAGTGAACGTGTGGCTTGGTCGTCTTTGCAGACCCAGTGTTGCCGACGGACCCGAGCGTGGTGCCAGGTACAACCTTCGCACCCTTCTTGAGTTTCGTGGCCGAGTTCATGTGGGCGTAGTAGTACACGTTGCCGTCACTGCCCTGGACCTGAATCCAGTTCCCACCGATGTTGCCGGTGCCGAAGTTCTTCACCGTGCCAGACACCGATGCGATGATGGGTGAACCCTTCGACGCATAGATGTCTACAGCCGCATGGGTGCGACCACGGTGGTTCTGTTGGTACGGCATCCACGAGCCGCCGCTCCACTCGGTCGCTCCTACGACGGGGAATATCCAGTTAGCCATTCTCTACCTCGCTATCTGACTCACGCCGCCTGCGGCTGTTCTGTTCGCTACGGATACCTGTCCACCCATCGTTGCGTTGAGGATGCGTGAGAAGGAATCGGCGTTCGACTCCCTCCGGTTGTTGAGGTCAATCTCTGACGACCACTTCTCTTCGATGTCGTAGGAGGTGGCTGCGCCTGGGTCCTCAATCTGCTGGAGCTGGGCACCAGTGAGTAGTCCCTGGTTGTCGCCATTGAATGCGGCGAGCGAGAGAGCAATCTTCTCCTGGGTGGAGTCCTCGTAGTACCCCTTCAGCTCACCGACCAATCCGGTCAGCTCGTCATCGAGCACCTCACGACCGAGAACTCGAGAGAATCTGTCCTTCGCTTCTTGAGCGAGGGTCTTGTCTCCAGGTATCTCACGAAGGGATGCGGGGATTGAGAAGGCCCGTGCCACTGCGTTTGCCCTGGACTGGGCAGCACGGATGCGAGCCACCTCAGTGCCATCAATCTTCAGCCCCTCACGCAGGTTCACCTGGTGATAGACCGACTGGTACATGGCCCGCTCTAGCACCTCAATCTGAGGCATGGCGTACGGACTCGTGGCATTGATGCTGCCAGAGGATACCTCGTCAGGGTCGAGGGAGCCATTCTTGAGCATGTCGTTCGTCCAGCGGTCACGCTCCTCGACTGACATGTTGGCCCACATGAACTGGGCCTGGCCGGTCTGGTAGTCGTAGAGCGGAATCTCCCACGGGTCGTCAGGGAGCAGTGTTGGAATCTGGAGGTCTTCGCCTGGCATCTGTGGCCTTCCGGCAACGGTGCGCCCAGTGCCAGGGTCACGGCCAGAAATCTCCAACATTCTTCCGGCACGACCGTAGTCGCCAAGGCCACCCATCAGGTCCGGCTTCCGGTAGTACGGGATGGAGATGGCCTCTTCGAGCCTCGCAGCGGCAGAGCCAGCCACGTTCGGGTCAACACCCTCTGTGGTCGCACGAACGATGTCATCACGGTACGAGTCCACCTCGGCCTGTGAGTAAACCTGTCCGGTCGCTGGGTCAACGAACCACCCTGGCCCGATGTGGGCTGCCTCGGTTGCTCGCTGAACCGTGCCGTCCTCATCGACGTTGATGAGTCCGGCCTGGTCGAGCATGTCGTCCCATGTTGATGGGCTGAGCTGTGATGCAGCCACATCAGCAGTAAACGATGAACGCTCAGTCTCAAGCCGTGCTCGTTCCGAACTGGGGAGATATTCGTGCCCTGGTTGAACTACCGCACGGTTTGCGGCTTTGAGGTCATCCACACTTCCTTGGGGTACGGCCTCAATGAACTCCTCGTACGCCTCCGCTACCTTCTCACCTTCGATTCCAGACCACTTGGCCTCTTTGCGCCACTTTGTCGCCTGGTCTTCCGTGATGGTGCCAGCTTCTTCGGCATCATCTATGGCATCAATGAACCTCTGCCTGTACTCAGCCCTCGCCTGCTCGCCTTCGTCAACCGAAGTGATGTTGTCGGCTACGTCACCAACCCATTCGCCAACACCACCCATTCGTTCACCGAAGGAAGGCAACCTGGGTTCAATCTCTTCTTCGCTTTCCGCGATGGCGACTGCCGTATCAGCGAGTGCGTCGATAATCGTCTGTGGTTCGATGTCGAACTCACCAGCGACACGAGCGAGAACGTCGTTCTTGGTTGAGTCGGGGGTGGTCCGCTCCTCGATGGCCTTAGCTTGCTTTCTGCTAATCACACCCTCTTCAACGAGCGTATCAAGAACCTTGTCCCTCATTGCCATGTCAAACTCCCAATGTCTCTGCGAATATGTTGTCACCGTACAGCTCAAACTCAGCCTTGTCGTACCCATCGTGGTCCATCGACACCTCGGAGGCGTAGACGTTGCGCCACAATGGACCGAACTCGGGGTACAAACCCTCAAGCTGACCGGCCAGGTCACGGAGTGCCTTACGCCCGTAGACTGCGATGTCACCTTCCGAACCACTGATGGTTGTGGACCCAAGGTACTTCTCGTTTGCGGCGAGTATCTGACTGCGGAGGTTCAGGTACTCGGCGGTCGCCTTGGCTATCGGTGTGCCAGTCACTGACGGGTCCCCCATCCAGCGATTGACTTCTGCCATCTGTTGCTGGTTCGTGATGCCCTGCGACTTGCCAGGTATCGGCTGGTTCCAGAGCGGGTGTGCCGCCTGAATCTCCATGCGTGTCTGAGCGAGCGAAGCGTCACGCACCGCAGGCTCCATCTTCGCAACGAGTTCGTTTGCGTGGTCCCACCAGATGTCACCGAGCTGGTCGTCAGCCAGGTAGCTCATCTGCTCTGCGGTCCACTGCTCACGCTCCGAGCGGGCGAGTTGCCCGATGTACGCAGCATGGTCGTAGGTTGCTTCCTCTATCGGCATGCCCACATTCGGGTCAATGAACATCGCCGTGCCTGGGTACCTCTCGAACAGCTCCATGTTGTTGCGCTCGAATACCCCGCCCTCCTTTGTCAGAGAGTGTGGCTCAATGACGTAGGAGCGTGGGTCTGTGAATGCGGTCGGGAGATACCCGTACCGCTCCAAGAAGATGTCGAAGGCCATCGTGTCGTTCGCCTGGGCCTCGCCGTACAGGATTTCCCGATACGCCTGGCCGAGCGAGGAGTACGAGTGGAGCAACCCATTCTTGTCTTCCTTCTGGAAGGTGTAGGACGGGGAGCTGGGCATCCAGAACGTAGACGCAGCACGCACCATGAGCAGTGCCTTGGCACGCTCCTCGGCCTCGGCTGCCTTGGCGTTGAACTCCTCACCAGTGCTGAAGCCAGCGAACTCACCATCGTTCATCATGGTCCGCATGACATCCTGCACCGTGGAGGTGTAGGTCGCCTGGAGTGCGGGGTCGTCGGAGCCGTGGGCCGATGCCATGCGCTTCGCCCATGCAGGGAGTAGGGAGGCACCAGCGCCGCCTGCCGTACCGAACGGCATGACGATGTTGCTCACCCAGTCCCATGACGGGTCGTCCATCGGGAGTACTGCCTTTGCAGCGGTCTGGAAGACAGGCCCGAATCCAGGGATGACACCGGCAGCGAAGTTCAGGGACTCGACCGATGCGGTCACATCAATGTTGTCGGCCATCGACGGGTCAACGTCGGGGCCGAGCATCTTGTTCATGACCGGCAGGTTGTTCATGACGTTGTGGACCGCCATCGTCCCCTTCGTGAGGAAGGCGGGATACGAGAACACCTCTTGGCCGAAGTCGTTCTCGTGAAAGAAGCCCTGGTTCCCGTCCATGTCGAACGGGTCGGACTGCCTGAGTCCGTTCACGCCCTGACGCAGCCGGTTTACGTTCTGCACATTCCTGTCGCCGGTCACCATGAGCCTCGACCAGCGGGAGATGAACTCACCCCACGCCTCAGCGAACGGCATGATGAGGTTCAGCGAGTCGCTGATGTTCTTCTTGTTCGAGAGGTCGAACAGCGTTGCCTCCACCTGGGCGAGTCCAGCGGCCTTGCCGTACTCGTCGAGCTGGTCGAGGTCAGTGATTTGCCCACCCACCTCGTCGTACATGCTGCCGTAGAGCTTGGTCTGACCCCTCTCAATCTTCAGGATGTCCTTCTCGACGTTGGCCTGACGGGCACGCTTCAGTACAGAAGCTCTAGTTACGTCGTCCATGAACGGAAGCCGCTCGCCCATCGAGCGCCAGTACGCCTGCTTGAAGACAGGGGAGCGTGAGAGCCAGTCGGACGGCTTGCCCATGAAGAACGAGAAGAACCCGTTCTTGACCTGCTCTGCCTTGTCGATGGGGCCAACGCTCTTCGGGATGGCATCGCTGTTCGGCGTGCCCATCTTCGACGGGTACAGCTCCGAACCCTCGACCTTGCTGCCGACCAGTGTCTTGAACTCGTCGTATCCAGCGGTCGTGGGGATTCCCACCTCTGTCGGGTCGTCGGCACGGACCTTCTTCTTGTTGAGGAGCGGGCCGCTCATCGGACCCTGCCCGTCACTGATGACAGCCAGTAGCTCGTCGTCGCCACGCTGATGGACCACGAGCGTTGACTCGATGGTCCCGTCAGCCATCGGCTTCTTCGGCTTGGGGTTCGGGATGACATCGGGGTTGTTGTAGACCTGACTGCGGTCCTCGAAGTAGCGCCAGTTCCCGTACCCGTCGTCTTCGAGCACGAAGCCTCCGGTACCGTGGTGCAGGTTCCCGTCCTGCTGCTCCATCAGCTTCTTGAGCGTGTACGGGTCGCCCTGGGAAATCTTGGCCGACAGCTCGGGGTCCTTCACATACAACTCGGCCATAGCCAAGCGCTGCTTGACACCGAACTCGGACTGCACGGACCCAGGCGGGCCTCCCTTGCCCTGGAGCCACTGCACCGCATCATCGACACGGTTCTCTGCGCTGGACCCAGCCATACGCACCATCAGCGGGTCGCCCGCCATCTGTGTGAGGTTCGTGGACAGACCTTCGTTGTATCCGGCCTGCCCCTTCTTGGTCATCACCCACTGCTTGTGCCCGAACGCCATCGGACCAACCGATGCGTCAGGAAGCTCCATCATGGCTGACTTGTAGAAGTGACCGTGGGCCAGTGCGTCGATGTCGTTGATGTCGAACTTGACACCGTGAACGTCAACGAAGCCCTTGGCGTAGGCAGAACGGAAGTCGTCTGTCCTGGAGAGCGCATACCCAATGAGAGCCATTGGGTTCGAGAACACCGAATCCAGTCCCTCTGCGGCCACACGCATCTGGTCATCGAGCATGATGCGGAATGTCCATGCACCACGCAGGAGGACGAGCGGCTTCCAGATGTTGTTCATTGCTCCGGTCGCCCACAGGTAGCCAGTCCTGTCAACGAGCTTCCTGCCCGCCTCTGTCGTGACCGTCTTCGAGGAGAGGAAGTTCGCCGTCTTCCCGAAGATGTCTGAGTTGTTCATCACCCTCTTAGCGGTCTTCGGGTCAGGGAATGCCACCGCACCGGACCATGCCTGCGAGGTGTACTGCGGACCAGGGAAGAAGATTTCGTTGGAGAATATCTTCGCTGAGTCACCAGGTCCACTGGCAACACCAGTGATGCCGGTGCGCCCAACGTCGTACGAGTGCATGGAGCCAACTTCCTCCCAGAAGCGGGTCGCTGCCTTTGCGAGGTCAGCGTCACCACCAGAGGAGTCCATGGCCTTTGCGAAGATGTACTCGGCGTAGTCACCCATGACCTTGTACGCCTGGGTGCGGTTCCCTGGTTCGAGGTGCCTCATGTCGTCCATGATGTCCTCAATCTTGCGGGTCGTCACCTTCTCGCCCTTGATGACGTACTCGATTCCCTCTGCCGCCTCGTCGCTCCCACGGATAACGTCGTAGTTCGGGAGGATGCGGTTGAGGGTTTCGTATGCACGGCTGGGGTCCTCGACCAGGTTCACTTCCTTGGTCGGAAGCATCGAGGACAAGCGGCGGGCAACGCCTGGCTGTGAGGTCACCTTCGACACGAGTCCAGTACCCGACATCTTGCCGAACCTCGTCGCCATACCGAAGTGAGGCAGCACCACCTTGCCAGGACCAGAGCCAACCCAGTGGGCCAGCGCACGGGTCATCGCATCTGACGACTTCGCATTGATGATGCGGCGGCGTGTGGCGAGGTCAATGGGGATTCCCTGACCGGAGAAGTAGTCGAGAATCTTGTCAACCCTCGCCGGACCCTCCTCGGCTGCCTTCACGAGTTCATCGACGAACCTGGAGGCGTTCTTGCCAAGCAGCTCACCAGTGAACATGTCCATGTTGACAGACGAGCGCATGCCAGGCATGGCCGAGCCAGGAGCATCCCAGCGGGCCTCGTACCCCATCATGTCTGCGAGCTTCACCATGTCGGGGTCCTTGCCAGCGAACTCACCGACCATCTTGGCTCCGGTCATGGGGTCCTCGGCACCGATGGCCGAGCGTGACAGGTCGTACATCCAGTCGAGGTACCCGTTCATGTCGTCGGGGGATGGCCCCTTCTGTCCGATGGGGAGGTCCTGAATCGGCTTCTTGCCATCATCGAACCACACACGGCCCAGCGGGTCCTTGGACGAGCCACCCACGAAGTCGTCGAGCACGATGACCTTGCTGGTGCCGTCAGCCTGGGCGACCTTTATCTTGCCGTAGCCGTTCTTGCGCATCCACTCGTACAGCTCCTCGGGAATCTTGTCGAGCAGCTTGTCACCGAATCCCTTGTAGCCGTTCTTGTCGAGCTTGCCAGCTCTCTTGAGGATGTTCCTCGCAGCTTCCGGTATCTCGCCGCCACCCTTGGAGGTGTCGATGGTCTTCCCGAAGACACGCACCATGGCGTTACTGTTCTCACCTGGCTTCTCAACCTTGGTGTTCATCCTGGGCTTGCTGCCCATGAGGTGACGCAGGTCGCCATCCGTGCGGCTCGCAGGGTTCTGGCTACTGGCGAAGAACGGGATAGACCCACCCTCATCCATCCAGAGGTCGTCGTAATGCTCTACGAAATCATCCATCGCCTCGCCACCCAGCATCGGGTCACGGGCCTCAAACTTCATCAGCTTCTTGGCCTGGGCCTCGGCCTCCGTCAACGTGCGGTATCCGCTACCGATACCCTCGACGGGGTTACCGGCATCGTCGAAGATGGCCCACTTGCTCCCGACCTTCTTTAGGGCGTAGTTCTGCACGCCACCCTCTGGCCCACCGATGACGTAGTGACCAGCGCCGACCCTTGAGGTCACTACCTCGGTGTCGATGATGCCCTGGTGTGCACGACGGTACGCCTCGATTGCCCACTCGGGTGGGTCAGTGGCTCCAGGCATGCGCCTGGCAGATTCTTCCGGCGACAACCACCACGGCTTCGCTCTGGCTGCTGGTTCCGGCGCACCCATGTGGATGGCGACATCAGCAGGTGCGGGCAGACCACGCTGCCCACCAACGGGGAGAGCCTTGGGTCCTGGTGTTGCTGAAGGGGGAAGGGTGTCGAAGGCCAGCTTCTCAGCATCGACCATCGGACCGAAGTCGGCTACGTCAACAGTGGCAACGTGCCCGAAGGACTCGCCTTCGGTCCCTCGGTAGAACCCAGCGGACTGACCAATCTCCTCACCCTGGTACAGGGCATCCTCACCGTGAGCGACGTACTGTTCGATGTCGCCCTTCTCCATCATCTCTTGCATGTTGTCCGGCAGGTCGCTCCTGCGGTAGACGTACACGACACCGCTACCAGCTTCCTTGGACTCAGCGACCGTTGCGTACTGGTGAGCACGGATGGGGTCGTTCGTGAGTCCACCGGAACGGAAGACACCCTCGGAACCCCGTGGGCCTCCAGTGAATACGTACTCCTCGGCCCTGAGCAGGGAGCCACGATTGAATCCAGACACCAGCGGCACCTCTACCGAAGTGGGCCTGCGCCCCGTCATTGTTTCGGGACCGACCTGCATCTTGAGGTTGTCAATCATCGCAGCGGACTCGTCCTGGAACGGCATCATGAAGTCATAGCCAGGGACGACGCTGCCGATGACGTTCATCGCTTCGTCGGCCTGGTCCACCACAGGGATGGCCTCTTCAGCTACGTTCGGAACGATGGCGGGCTGACCGAGCTTCGTCGTGAGTGGCGTATCGGTGGCGACCTTGCCTACGTCCTCAAGCCCAGGCATGGAGAGCTTCGCTGCGTCGGCACCCCAGTTGGCGGCGGGGCCACCGGCATGAGCAACGCCAGTGGCGACATCGCTGTACGGGGCATTGATGGCACCGGAACGAATCTGGTTCATCGTCTTCGTGAACTTGGCCTGCTTGCCAGCGACGGTTGCGCCCCTGACACCAGCCTTGGCCCACGCAGCACCAGCGAAGTTCATCGGGTCGAGGACGACCTGCGATGCGAAGTCACCGATACCGGAAGCGATGTTGAATGAAGTGGTCCCTGGCTCGAACACCGTGGCGGCGGCGAACCGGCCAGGCGAGTACGGGGTGTAGAACTTGTCGCCGGTCGTGAGCTGTGGGACGGCGAAGAGAATGGATTCACGGTCTGCGTAACCCTGCTGGGTCATGGGAGAGCCGAGTCCCCGCTGGAGAGCTGTGGCCGATGCGGTATCCCACATGGCGGGCGCTGCTTCGAGCATGCGCTTGTATCGCTCGTTCTCGGAGATGTCGAGCTGGTTTAGCTCTGACTCAAGTTGAGCCATCTGTTCGTTGACCGAGCCTTGCACGGTCGGGTCGAGTTCGGACTGTGGGAACCAGCCACCACCCTGGTTGGAGGTGTACTGGAGTTCGCCCGAGCGGTGCATCTCTGCTTGCTGCTCGTCGGCGGTGGTCGCTTCCTTCCACAGTGAGGAGATGGTGCCTCCTGGGTCAGACATGACATCACCGAGCGACTGGGTGAGGAAGGGCTGCTGCTCTTCCCATGTGCCGCCACCAGCCATACGGACTCCCGTACCGCCAATGGTCATCTCGTACGGAGCCATCATGCCCATCATGCCCCAGCGGACGGTGCCCTTGATGGGGTCGATGAGGAACTCATCTACACCACGGGCCAGGGTGTCGAACCACCCGCCGCCAGCCTCATCAATGGGGCCGAGCACCTGACGGTTGTTGAGTTCGGTCATGGCGACATCTGCCACCATCGGGTCGGACGCAGGCACGCCAGCGGTCGCCAAAGCAAGCCCCAGCGTCGAGGAGTTGTTCGGGTACAGCTCGGCGTAGTTGACCATGTTCTGTGCAATGGCTGGTGTCGCCTGCGCATGGAACGCCGCCTGATTCCTGAACCCTCTGTTCCTCGCATAGGTGAGGAAGTTCGTCTGTGCCTGTGTCCTGAAGGCTGTCATCTCGGTGGCATCTTCCCTGCGGCTGACCAATCAACAAGCCGCTGAATCGCTGGGTGTGGGTACTTGGCTGCGAGCACACGCAGGAACGCCTGCGGGTCCTCCACCATTGGGGACTGCTGCGGCACGCCAGCCATGATGGACTGGTCGGGCCTCTCGGTCGGGCCGAATACGCCAGCCGGTTCTACTGGAGGTCCTGCTGCACCAGCGGGGGATGCTCCCCTAGGTGCCGGTCCTCCCGCTGCCATAGGAGCGCCCTTCTGTTGGGCTTCCATGGCACCGGCCTCTCCGTACGCCCCACCTGTAGGAACTCGGAGTGGCTGCTTGGAGCTTCCTGCTCCTCCGTCAGTTCGTTGGGACAGCGCCCCAGGCCCGCTGACCGCTGCTGGGTTTCTCGGCTGCGCCATGTCACTTCTTCTTTCCGTATGTCACGAGGAGGACGAGTCCTGCTCCCGTGATGAATGCCCCTGCTGTTTCTGCTTCACCAATGGAGATACCGCCATCGGCAGAAGCCACCACTGCGAACAGTGTGACCACGCCGACAGCGATACCGAGAGCAATAAGCGCTCGGTCACTCATCAGGGAGAAGTACCAACCTGCCATGCGGCCCCATCCCAGTAGGCGCTGTTCGTGTCGAGGGTGATGACGTAGTTACCGACCGTCCACACGGTGGCGGGGTCAGCAACGATGCCAGCCATTGCGGAGATGTCTGCCGGAACGACACAGCCAGGAGGTGTGAACACACCAGGCATGCCTTCCGTTGCACCAGTAGCTGGGAACGGCGGGACGAACCCGAAGCGGGTTAGGTCAGCACCACAGGAGTCGCAGATGAGGTCAGCACGAAGGTCCTTGCGTGTGGCATCCCAGCCACACGAACCACAGAACGGCCTTGAGTCGGTCGCCATCACTTGACCTCCGGTGCGGGCATGACCTTGGACGCACGGTCCTCGGCCTTGGGCTGGCGAGTGACCGCCATCTTGTCGTCGTCAGTCTTGCCGCCCTGTGCTGGGCCTTGGCTGAAGTCTGTCTTGTTGTCTGCCATGTCGTCCTCCTACATTTGTCCGACGGATTGTACGCCGCCGCCTGGTGCTTCCATCTGAGCGAGAATAGTCTGGACTGCCGGTGGCGGTCCACCACCAACCTCAGCTCCTGGCGGTCCTCCTGGCATCCCACCTCCGGCCATCATCATCGCCTCTTCAGGCGACGGCTCCGGCTTCTCTGGCGTGAAGAGCTTCTGGAGCGTTGGGATGATGTTGGATGGGTCGTCCATGATTTCGATGAGCGCCATGTCAGCAGCGGGGTCGCCCTGCGCTGCTCGGTTGCCAAGGCTCATGATGAGCATTTCCTTGGCCTGGTCCTGGTCGATGCGCTCGTTGATGAGCGACACGTTGTCCAGTCCGTCCATGTTCTCCTGCATCGTGCGTCGGTCGATAATCTTCGCCTGGAGCATCTGGAGGCCAGCGATAATCTTGGAGTTCTCGTCGAAGGTCGCCATGGCCCCGTAGACCCGCTGGGTCCGGTAGTCCTTGTTGATGTCCTTCTTCGGGGTGTACTTCTCCTCGAACTGATTGCCACCCTCGAACCAGAAGACCTTCTTGCGCTCGCTCGGGTGCATCACCTCTTCCCATTCGAGCCGCTTGCGGTCGATGAGTTCTACGGAGTGACGGATGGCCGTCTGGTACTCCCGTACATTGAGGTCGGCACTCGAACCAAGCTCACGGATTCCTTGACCCGTAGCGAAGCTATTCGGGGATTGTCCGTCCTGAGCAACGTCGTAGCCAGCCACAGTGCGAAACTGCCGTTCCAGCACGTTGATGGCTTGCCAGGTTTGCTGCACCTGGTCGCCGGTTGGCTTGACAATATCGGTCCCGTGCTCGAACAGGTTGACGGCAAAGCGGCCCCTCTCGTACTCGTCACCAACCATCTCGCCAACGATGTTGGTTTCACGGAACGTCGAATCCTCAGTACCGATGAGGCCAAGAATGTTCATCTTCGCCATCATCGCCATCAGTCCGAAGACATGGTGGTACTGACCCTGAAGCTCATCGAAGCTGAAGCGCTTCGTCATCACGAACGCAGGACCCGACATGAGCGGGTTGGGGATGAAGTCGAGCATGTAGCTGTACTCCGGCGCAACGACGTAGGTGCCGTCCTCGCAGATGTACTCGCAGACCTCGACGGGGGAATGCTTGCGCCCCTCCCAGTTACTAGTAACCCCGATGATGGGGACCCCATACTCTGTGGGTTGGCGGGCCTTCTCGATTTCTCGGAAGCCTGGGTACGCAACGCCGATTTCGTGACGGCTCATCGCACGGATGACTGCCACCTCGGACGGCTGCTGGTCTACGCCCCACGAGCCTGGGTAGACATCGTACGGGTCACGCAGCTCTGCAACTGGGTAGGTGGTGTCCCCGAACTTTCGCTCCCGAATAACGTGGAGTGTGAAGCCGTATCCAGGGAGCCACCTACCAATCTGTGGGTACTGCATCTCCATGCGGGATGTTTCGTCCCAGCCCCGCACGATGCGAGCACGCTTCTCGGCCTTGCTCCGAGCGGTGTTGGAGTCATGGGTCGGAATCATGTCGGTCTTGAGGGTGGGTGCACGACCGATGCGCTGGGCCAATCTCTCGAGGCCCGAGTACATGATGTTGGCGGTCGGGAGGTCAACACCGAGGTTGCTGTCGGCACCCTTGCCTGAGCCTGGACCCTGCATTGGGACCCCACCGTTGAGCACGGCCTGGACCCCAGCGGCCCCACCGTTCATCACGGAGCGAATGCGCTCACGGTCAGAAGATTGGTTCATCCCCTTGAGGGTGCGGACCCTATCAAGAACGTAGTCAGTGTCCTTCATCAGATACGGTCAATCTTTATCTGCCCAGGACTCATCGTGAAGTCGAGGAGTACCTGAACGTCGTGGTGAAGTTCGCCAATCTTCATCCAGTACTTGATGGTCTTGCGCATATCGGTGCGAGCCTCCTGGTTCTGGACGAAGACGACGGCACCGACCCGCTGGTTCAGTTCCGACCGAATAGCAAGGGAGTTGATTTCAGAGCTGGAAGGACCGTTCTTCACGAGGTCGTCAAAGAACGAACCACCGTAGTCCTGCCTCATCTTCTGCTTGGACATGCCTGGGAGAACCTGTCCGGCTTCCACTATCTACCTCCAGGGTACGGGGTGTTCCACGGCGAGTTGCTGAAACTGGTGATACCAGGATACGACGAATCGGAACTTGAACGCAAGGATGGCTTTCTCTCTTGCTTCCCTTTGTTCACAATCCACGGGAACGGGAACCAAGAAGCCATCTTGATGTCGGTCTTTGACTTCTTCCCCCTGATGACCCCATCGCTCGTCCACAGCTCCAACTGACGAAGAAGCATGTTGACCTTCTTGCGTGCGTTCGCTGTGCCGTACGGGAGGTTGATGCGCCCACTGTGGTACCAGGGGGCCATTGCTGAGATACCGATTTCGGGGTCAATCTTGTTGCGCCCTGTGTAGTGGGGCTTGAGCACGAGGCCGAGTTCGGCGGCGAGCAGCTTCGTTTCCTTCATCTCGAAGAACTGGCTCTGCTGGGAGTTGGCCTCGTAGAACCAGTGCATGAGTCCGTAGTCCTCGTGCCACCGACGCATGATGTTCCAGGCACCCTCGAAGCCACCGGACTCCTGTGTCTCCATGTCCACCATCGAGAGAATGTCCAGCCCGTAGTGCCAGCAGAAGGCTGCCTGGGTTCCACGGGTGGCGGGGTCCAGCCCGCCAACGAGGGTTCCGAGAGGCAGCTCATCGGTACCGAGGTCACGGCTCTTGTCGAGAGCTACCTCTCGGATAAGTGGGATGTCGAACACGATGCCGGACTCAGGGATGGGCATGTTGAGGTAGCGCATCTCGTAGGCACCTGGGATGCCGAGCGCATCCATCTCGGACTTCTTCTCCATCAGCCAGCGGTAGGAACGAATCTCGGGGAACAGCACGCAGCCGTTCTGGTCATGACCCTCGACCTCATCGGGAGGGAGGCCGCAGTCGGTGTGCGCCGAATCCACGATGGTCTTCCACGCCTGGTCGGTTCCCTCAAGCTGCATGATGTGTTGAGGGATGTCGTCACCGTGCTGGCGTGAAGCGATGTAGAGCCAGCCGGTCTTCTCCTCCTTGCGGGTACCTATCTCTGCGAGCTTGTTGCGGGAGTACTGGCGCTGGGACGGTTCACGGGTCGTATCGAAGTCCTCGATGTCATCAGTGATGAGAATATCGACATCACGGGACAGAATCTTCGCCGTCCGACCCAGCGCCAAGAGTGAGCTGGACTTCTGTCCAACATGGGATTGCTGCTCGACCTTGATTTCCTTGCGGGACCACTTCTTGCCGGAGTTGCGGTCGGGCTTGTAGAAGAGGCCAGGTGCGAGCGTGTCGTGAATCAGCCCTTCGTTGTTCTCCAGGTGGTCCTTCACAGCACCGAGCATGATTTCAGCTACGTCCGCTGAGGCTGCCACCCACATGATTCTGATGTTGGGGAACATCGCAATGACCCACACCACGAACCGAATCAACATCTCGGACTTGCCGTGGCGAGGGGGGCTGAGAATCAGTTGCTTGCCGCCAACTGCATAAGCGACGATGATTGAACGAATCCACCGGAGGTGGAACTCCTCGATGAGCGGTCTACGACCCTCTAGCCGGAAGTAGTACTTGCTGAATGTGGCATATGCGCCCACCAGCTCATCAATGAGTCGCTCAAACTCCTCAGACCCCTCACCCGACGGCCCCATCTCCCTGACCCGTTCCAGCTTCCAGGTCGGGAGCATGGCACGAGCGTGCCACGGGGGAACCCAGTCCTTCCGCTTCTCAGCAATGTATCCATCTAGGAGGATGGCCGACCACGCACGAGACACCGATGCGGGCGTGACCGATAGAACTTGCGCAACATAGGTGTGCTGCACCGCCCCGTCGTTGAGGAGCGCAACAAGGTCCTGCCTTGCCTTGAGCTTCTCATAAGTGTCACCCCTTTGGGCACCCTTCTCCGTCTGCTCGGCTAGTAGCGCTGTGCGCTCTGCCTTCCTCTTCAATCGAGCCTTCTCGGTCCTCTTTAGGTTCCTCGCCGCCATCGAACACTTGTCGGAGCAGTAGTTCCCACCATGAGACAATCTCTTCGGTGGGATACCTCTCTGGCATCCAGGGGCTTGGCACCTAGCCGTAACCCCCGAAGGCTTCGCCTGGCTCACCACACGATGCTCAGGGCAGTACCTCATCTTCCAATGGGTCTTCACGAAGACGTTCTCGCAGCCCTTACGACTGCAAACCAGCTCCGTACCAACCTTTGCATCACGTTTATTACCACTCACGACCAAAGACCCTAACAACCAGTTTGACAAACACCAAATCTCGTACTTGGATGTCAGAGCCACCTCACCACTTCAGTAGAACCCACCAACTGCCCTCTCGAACCTCCTTACGAAGCCAAGCGGCACACTCACTCGCCAGCGTTCACGACTTACTGCGTATGGAT
>Ga0164315_10000355_pt1 | contig 31037 bp, 27 predicted proteins | sample GuaBasSedimGuay6_FD_113737 | JGI IMG/M metagenome (GOLD analysis project Ga0164315, IMG submission 113737) | Subseafloor sediment microbial communities from Guaymas Basin, Gulf of California, Mexico - Guay6, Core 4569-2, 0-3 cm | ecosystem: Environmental > Aquatic > Marine > Hydrothermal vents... | reverse complement strand
TATCCCTCTGGGGAAAGTCCGTAAAGTTAAAAATCTTTTCCCATAGGTTGCTTTCAACGAAATAATAACTTTAGGCACTTTTAACTTTACACTTTAGGCACTTTAATTTTTAATAGACTAAATTATACTTTGCCCAGACACCAACAGCAATTGCCACTTTTTCAGTTTTCCCAACATTAATATTTTCAGAAAAAACATCGAAATTTTTTGATTCCAATTTTTTGAGAAGATTAAAATAAATATGCTGCATAGACCTAGCGGCAAATAATGATGGTTTATCACTTATATCCAATGCCTTGTTTGCTTTTTCGAAATATTCCTTTGCCCTATTAGCTTCGAATCTCATTAAGGCAACAAAATTTTCATTGTAAACATTTGAAAACAATTCATGCTCGGAGTAATTGAATTTCTTTAAATCCTCTAACGGTAAATAAATACGTCCAATTAGTGCATCTTTCTTAATATCACGCAAAATATTTGTCAGCTGCATGGCATAGCCTAAATTGATTGCATATTTGCGTGTGGAAATATTTTTATAGCCAAATATTTCAATACTCATTAATCCAACTGTAGCTGCTACTCTATAACAATACTGCATCAAATCATCAATGGTAGGATACCGGCTTCTTTGTATATCCATTTCCATCCCTTTGATTAAATCGAAAAAGGGGTCTGTAGGAATATTAAACTGATCTATGATTTTGGATAAGCTATTCAATAATGGCAGAGAAGAATTTCCTGTTAATCCTTTTTCCAATTCAACACGCCATTTTCTCAGATTTTCAAACTTTACTTCATCCGAAAAATCATTTTCATCAACAATATCATCTGTCTCTCTACAAAAAGCATATACTGTGGTCATAGCATCACGTTGCTTAGCCGGTAGTAGGCTGAAAGCATAATAGAAGCTACTATTGCTTTTCTTCGCTATTTGTTTTGCTTGTTGATTCATATGTTAAATTGTTTCGTTTTTTTCGCGATGCATTGTGAATATCGAACACCGATCAAGGAATTTCGAATATAGAAGTTTTAATTTGATATTCAATATTAGTACTTTTACTTCACTTGAATACTAAAAAGTAACTTTATCAAATCGATCTTTGAAAAAATAGGTCTCGAATTTAAAACATCATATTCAAGTTCTACGATTTTTTTTAGGATTCCTCTTCCACCATTAATTGTCCATTTAATTTGTTGCTTCAAACGGAATGGCAAAAATGGAAGTAACTTCTCGCCTTCATCAAAAAGTGTATCTACACGTTCAACTTGGTACTTCATAAGTTTTATAAAGTTACTATTATTTTCTTTTAAAAGGAAAATATTTTCTTGAACTCCAAATTCTTTCAAATCATCGAGGGGCAAATAGATTCTACCTTTCAAATAGTCAATTCCGACATCCTGTAAAAAATTAGTTATCTGTAATGCAGTACAAATTTTATCTGAATATAATTTAGCTTTCTCATCAGTAATACTATTTAACTCTAGGATAATTCTTCCAACTGGATTTGCTGAGTTTTCACAATAGTTTAATAATTCCTCAATATTTGAGTAGCGCTGTTTTGTTATATCTTGTTTAAATGCGAGAAGAAGATTTGAAAAATTGTTATTCTCAAGTTCCTTTTCTAAGATTGTATTGTGGAGGGCCGCCCAAAATTGGTTCTTAAATATTCCTTGTTCAGTTTGTTGCAGCTGTAGATCAAAATCATTTAACCGAGTTAATCTTTCTTCATTAGTTAAATCACCTTCATCGGCAATATCATCAGCTATGCGTGCAAATTGATAAACAATGGCAACGTGTTTTCGTAAATGGTTTGGGACTAAAAATGAAAGTACAGGAAAATTCTCATAATGATTTTTTGCCAATTCAATCGCTTCATTATATGCTGATTCTATTTCATTATTTTGATTCATGCTTTCATATTATCTATACAAATTGAAATTGATTCCCACTCACTTCAACCTGCCTTTGTCGGCAGATAGGTGGGAATTTTTTCTAAAAAGAGATCAAATATAATCATTTTGATGTGATTGTAATTTAAAGTTGCGAGATTCTACTTGAATCAATAATTTCAATTGCTTCGTGAGAGTTGGAATCAATTACTCCATATTTATCGAACAAATAAACTGCAGTATCTCTCTTACTATTAAAAAACTGAGGCAAATCTTTCTGATTAATAATATCAGTGAGTTTTCCAGTATCACAATCACCTGAATATAAACGAGGACTTCCCATTTTATAAATTGAACTATTACAGAAATCGACAGAGACAACATTATCACTTTCTGGAGGATCAAAATCTTCTACTTCATATTCTATGGAATCATAAACCTCACGCATAAATTCTCCCCAGATTGGACCGGCTGAGCGTGCTCCTTGTCCATAAGCACCAGTAAAAGCAACTCGTTGATCATTAAACCCAACCCAAACTCCTGCAGTTAATTGTGGAGTAAATCCCATGAACCAAGCATCTTTGTAATCTCCGTTAGTACCAGTTTTGGCAGCGCATGGACGATGAAAATCGTGAATTGCCCAAATCCTTTTTGCAGTCCCCTCTTTCACTACAGTATGTAGCATGTCAGTTATAATGTAAGCTGTCTCTTCAGAAATCGCTTCATGACTCTCCGGATAAAATGCATCTATTAGTATCCCATCCTTATCTTCAATTTTCAATATAGATATTGGCTCATTATAAATTCCATGGTTAGCAATTGTACCATACACACTAGCTAATTCCAATGGAACAACTTCAGAAGACCCAAGTGAAATTGAGGCAACTGTTCTGAGTGGATATTTTATCCCCATTTTCTTTGCATAATTTTTTACTTTATAAAGTGGGACATGTCCTTCAATTATAAGTCTAGCAGCAACTAAATTTACTGAGTTTTTAATTCCTTCTCGCAGAGTAAGAAATCCTCCCACATTATCCTCAACAAAATTTGTTGGTGACCATCCGTTGTAATCAAACGGTTGATTCAGAATAGGGTATGCTGGATATAGTCCATTATCCAAAGCAACAGTATATAGTATTGGTTTAAACGCTGACCCAGGTTGTCGCTGCATTCCAGTTACGTGATTAAGTCCACGACCTCGTTCAGTATCTCGACCTCCAACCATAGCTTTAATATCACCCGTTTTTGAATCGAGGACCACGAATCCCACTTCAATTCTCTGCGCATCTTTTTGAACAGAATCAACGAACGCAACGTTTTGTTTTAACGAATTATAAATAACTTTCTTTTCGTCAGAATCTTTTATTCTTTTGTATGTAAGAGAATTTTTAATTGCTTTATCAAGAAGATCGTCCAGTGTCTCTCTATGCTCGGTCCATTTCCATTGAGAATCAAATTGTTTTTGGAATTCATCTAAATGTGTAGATACCACTCTGTTTGCAATTTTTTGCATTCGAGTATCTAATGAAGTATAAATTGTTAAACCATCCTCATATAAATCAAATCCATATTTAGAAGACATATTATCCATCTGTTGACGAATATACTCTATATAATGTGGAGCAATTGAATTACTGAAATTATTTCGCCCTTCATCAATGAATACTTCAATTGGCAAATCTGAAAATGCGCGATAAGCCTCCTCGGTTATATGATTATCTTCCCACATTTCATGCATCACAAGGTTTCTACGCTGAATTGATCTATTGTATCTCCTAACAGGATCATAATTCTTAGATGATTTAAGTAGCGCAATTAATACAGCTGATTCCGGGATTGTCAGTTCTTGAACATCTTTTTTAAAGAAAGTTCGAGCTGCCATTGATATTCCATAGGCTCCTCGCCCAAAGTAGGCACTATTTAAATACATTTCTAATATTTCATTTTTTGTATAAGAGCTTTCTATTTGAACAGCGGTGATAACTTCTCTTACTTTCCGAGTCATTATCTCAAACGATGATTCATTATAGCCCTTAAATCCATAAATAATTTTTGCCAACTGCTGTGTTATAGTACTACCACCTTGTCGTTGACCAAGAATAATTGTTTTTACAATACTCTTTACAATTCTATCTAAATCAACCCCCCAATGTTCTCTAAATTTTTTATCTTCAGTAGCAATTAGTGCATTTATCAAATGTTTAGGTATTGAATCAAGTTGAATTTCAATTCTACTTTCTCTGAAGAATCTTCCAATCTCAACACCATCAGCACTACGAACAATTGTTGCTAAATTTTGTTTTGGATTTTCGAGTTCTTCTAAAGAAGGCAAGCCACTAGTTACGTGGAAGTAAAAGAAGAAACCACCTATCATAATTGATACAATAAAAAAAGCAAGAAAAGACCAGAAAAATGTTTTCAGTTTTGTCTGATACTTTTTATAAAATTCCACAATTTCTACTTTCATTCTATTTCCATTCCCTTAAATCAAATTTTCCATTTTCATAAATACCATACAATGGTTTATCAAGCCAAGTTCCAAGGTTTGCATAAATTCCATTTTTATAATGTTCAACTCTTTCTTTATGTGTATGCCCTAAAATTACATAGTCATAATTAGAATCAATTTTGTTTTTTGCAAAGATAAATAAACCATCTTCTTCACCATACTCTTTATTGCCGGTATAATCACGACTAGTTTTGCTTGTACCTTGCGCAATTTTAATTCCTAGATTTGGATGAATCAAGGAATATAAATTTTGAGCCAATTTACTTCTGAAAACTTTTTTCAGCATTAAATAACCGTAATCATTTTTTACTAATCCATCTCCGTGAGCTAAATAGAACTTTTTATTATCGATTCCAGCTTCAATATCCTCTTGGTAGAGTTTCACCCCAATTTCTTTTTCAAAAAAATCTCTATGCATAAAATCGTGATTACCGATAAGGTAATGAACTTTTGTCCCACTTCTAACTAAATCGTTCAAAGCCGTAAAAGTTCTATAATACCCTTTTTGCATGACTTTTTTATATTCAAACCAATAGTCAAATAAATCGCCGAGGATATATAACTCCTTCGCAGATTCTTGAATTGAATTTAGAAATTTAACAAATTTTAATTCCCGCTCAACTTCTTCTGCGTGACTTAGTAAGCCAAAATGAAGATCCGAAATAAAGTAGTAGTTCTCTTTCAAAATATCCGAAGAATTTTAATTACAATCTGTAAAGTTATCATAAATTTGAATAAAAAATAAGAGGGCTCTGCAAAACTTATAATTTAAAATTATATTTTTATTGTGAATAATCTTTTATCAATACTTTTCCCTGATCTTGTCGTAGTATTACTAAAAGTTAAATGTTAAGTATAATTTGGCGGTTCCGCAGTCGATTATATTATACCAAACCTTCGAGGTTTTTGCCAAAGACATCCCTTAGGAAAAAACCGCGAAGGTTTTACGAATCATTACTCAATAATTGCTAATAACCAATTATCGTTATCATAGGATATTTCTTTAATTCTATTTTCTAAATTAAAGATTAGTGTTGTATCACTAGTAATGTAAGCTGTACAATCAGTAACAATTCCACTTGAGTCTATTATTTCTAAATCTAGTGGAAAATGATAATTCTGATAACCTTCTTGTTTCTGCTTAATTTTTACATCGAGTTGGATATTATTATCTGAAATTATTTTTTCATTCCAATCAATTTCAAGCTCCAGAACTCCGGTGCCAACATATACCCACTGTTCGAAAAATTTATTTAGATTTCTTTTGCTAACCATTTCGAAAATTGATTGCAAGTCGCTTGTACTTGCGTTGCTATATTTGAACTTTTCGTAATAGGCAGTAATTCCAGAAAAGAAAAGTGAATCACCAATCTCCTTTCGCAGCATATGTAATACCCAAGCACCTTTGTTGTAAACTGTGGAAGAGAAAATATTAAATCCAGGCTTGTAAAGTGTTTCATCATTTCTATATCCTAACTGATTAGCGAATGAATGCATAGTTGATTCGAGTGCACTCTTTCCACTTGTAACTTCATAGTAGAGAGCTTCTGAGTAGGTTGCAAAACCTTCATTTAACCAAATATCATCCCAAGTTTTTGGTGTAACCGAATTACCCCACCAATGATGGGCTAATTCATGAATTAGAATATCTTCATTAAAATTCATACCAGAAATAAAATTACTTCCAATACTTGTGATGGTCTGGCTTTCCATTGCACCTTGCTTCCAACGTATTTCCGCTACCCCATATTTCTCATCCATAAATGGATATTCGCCAAATATTTTTGCTAGAACTTCCAAATATTTTCCATGTTCAGAAAAATCGATTCTAGCGTTTTCGAGATTTTCCTCCATTACATAATAATTGATATCCATCGAATCATTATTGCTAAAATACTTTTCTGAGAATATTTTATAAGGTGCTGAATAAATTGCAATCAAATATGTAGCAATAGGATAATCTGTAGCCCATGAATAAGTTCGTCTGTTTTCACTAGTTTCAATACTTTGTAAAATCCCATTTGAGATCGTAACCATGCTACTATCATGAGTGACAGATATTTTTAGTTTCGCTTTATCATGAGGAGAATCATTACAAGGAAACCATGTAGGAGCAAATATTGGTTCATTTAACGTTGATAAATATTCAACACTATTTTCCATCTCCATACTGAATGAGCCTAGTCCGAGATTTTGTGGCTCACCTTCAAAAACTATTTCAACAATATTTGTATCCTTGACAGTTTCATTTTTGAGCATTATAATTTTATTGTCTTCAAAAGAATATGGGACTGTTTCATTATCAATTTTTACAGATAAAATTTTAAAATTATCATAAAAGTCCAATTCGAGTGCTTCTGCTGTACTATCCAATGAAAGAATTTTGATCTTTGCCGATTCACGAATAAATTTTTCTTTCTGAAATACATCCAGAGATAAATCATATTCTAATACATCAATTTTTCTAATTGGTCTATCATACTTTTCGTCAAAAGTATATTTAAGAATAGGTGCTATGTTTCTTGCCAAAAAATAATAATCTTCATTATTTATTAAAATAAATATGATTGAAACTGCTAATAATGTAAAAAGGGTTATTGAAATTAGTATAATTTTTCTTATTTTATTCATTGTCGTTAAATAAAGATTTTAATTTGGAATATTAAAACAAATTTAACAATTTATTAACTTGTCAAAAACAACTATTCATATTATTTTTAAAATAAAAAGGGGATAAAATGGCTTACTTAGGTTCTGCACTCTTAAGAAATACTGCAACTATGATTTTAGCTGGTGGACAAGGGGAAAGGCTAATGCCACTCACAGAGTTTCGGTCAAAACCTTCAGTACCATTTGGTGGTAAGTACAGAATAATTGATTTTGCACTTTCGAATTGTTTGAATTCTGGATTAAGAAAAATTTATGTGCTAACTCAATACAAGTCTGATTCACTTACTCAACACCTTTATGAAGCTTGGAATATCTTTAATCCAGAACTTGGCGAGTTTATTTATTCTATACCACCACAACTTAAAATGGATAATAATTGGTACACAGGTACAGCCAATGCTATTTATCAGAATGCAAATTTATTAAGAAATAAAAGCGATTACGTTCTAATCCTTTCCGGCGATCATATTTACAAGATGGATTATCTTAAGATGCTTCAATACCATCTTGATAAAAAGGCTGATTTATCGATCTCCTCGCTCCATGTACCTAAGAGTCTTGCTTCTCAGTTTGGAGTTATAGAAATAGATGAAGATTACAGAGTTATTGATTTTGTAGAGAAACCAGAAAATCCTCCGGAAATTCCAGATAAACCTGGACAATCCTTTGCAAACATGGGGGTGTATGTATTTAAAGTTGAAACACTTCTTAAAATAATTGAAGATATGGGTAAGAAAAAACTGGATAATACCGATTTTGGAAAACACATAATTCCTTATATGATTAAAGAAAAATATGACGTATTTTCATTCCGTTTTGAAGATGAGAATAATAAGGAGAAACCTTATTGGGTTGATGTAGGTACACTTGATAGCTACTACGCAGCAAGTATGGATTTATTGAATGTTAATCCAGAATTTAATTTGTATGATTCAAGTTGGCCGATGCGTTCGCAGCCTGTTCAGTCCCCTCCGGCAAAAACAATATCACATGAAGGGGAACGAGTTGGTCGTGCTTATAATTCTCTTGTCACCGATGGAAGTGTTATCTCAGGTGGTTTGGTTGAGCGCTCGATACTTGGACCAAAAGTTCGTGTTAATAGTTATTCCTATATAACTGATTCTATAATTATGGATAGTTGTGATATTGGTAGACACTCCAGAATTAGACGAACAATAATTGATAAAAATGTAAAAGTACCTGAAGGAACAGAAATTGGATTTGATCTAGAAGAAGATAAAAAAAGATTTAAAGTTTCGGAAACTGGGATTGTTCTCATTCCGAAAAACTATAAATTTTAGGACTTAACATAATGAATAATAATCATTCAAACCTTCGAGGTTTTCAAAACCTCGAAGGTTTTTATAATATGCAACCCCCACTCAATTAACATTTTGTTTTGATCTCCCAACTCCAAAAATTCAGTCCTCCAAATTCATTATCTTTGCTTTATGCCAAATATTAAATCTAAAAAGAACGTTGAACTCCAATCCAAGTTGGATGCTTTACCTGCGCTCCCTGGAGTCTATCAGTTTAAAGATAAAAATGGCAAAATCATCTATGTAGGGAAAGGCAAAAACTTACGTAACCGAGTACGTTCTTACTTCAGATCAACTGTAGATTCCCCAAAAACTTTAGCTTTGGTAAAGAAGATTAAAGACTTCCAATTAATTGTTACAGATAACGAAGTTGAAGCCCTTGTTCTTGAAAATAATTTGATTAAGGAATTTAAACCAAGATATAATATTAATCTAAAGGATGATAAGACTTTTCCATACATCCGAGTAACTAATGAACCATATCCTCAAGTATTCCCTACTCGATTTGTTAATAGAGACGGCTCGAAATATTTTGGTCCTTACACAAATGTTAAGGATATGAAAGCTTCTCTTCGTATGATGAATCAAATCTTTAAAATTAGAAGTTGCAAACATTTAATTACTGATGATTCCATCGCTAAGGGAAAAGTGAAAATTTGCTTGGATTATCATATCAAAAAGTGTGATGGTCCTTGTGAGGGATTAGTTTCAGAAATTGAATATAATAAAATGGTCGCCAACTTAATAAAAGTCTTCAAAGGGAAATCTGATGTTTTGATTAAAGAACTTCAACATGAAATGAAAATAGCTTCAGACAATGTCCAGTTCGAGAAAGCAGCTGAATTGCGAGATACCATAAGTAAAATTGAAGTCTATTCATCAAAGCAAAAAATAGTTTCAACAGATTTCGGTGACAGAGACGTTTTAACGGTTGCGGTTGAAGGAAAAGATGTAGCCTGCACGATTTTAAATATTCGTGAAGGAAGATTAGTAGGAAGGAAACAACTTAAATTATCTTCCACACCAGAAGAGGAGTTAAATCAAATTTATTCTTCTGCTATAAAATTTTATTATAGTGAATTTGTTGAAGTACCGAAAGAGATTATAATTGAAGTTATTCCTTACGAAAAAGAGAACATCCTTGCTTGGCTAAAAACAAAAGCAGGTAGAAATATTAGGATTATAGTCCCTAGAATAAAGAGTGATACAATGTTGCTTTTAAAAATGTGCAAGCAAAATTCAATACTACAGTTAAAAGATATTCAACTTCAAAAGATGAAAAAGGAAGGAAATCTTCCATATGTTTTGCAAGCTCTCAAAAGGGATTTGCGGTTGAATGTACTTCCTCGAAAAATTGAATGTTTTGATATATCTCATATTCAAGGGAGTGAAACTGTTGCATCTTTAGTTGTGTTTGTTGATGGAAAGCCGAAAAAGTCACTCTATAGACGATTTATAATTAGAGATGTAGATGGTGTTGATGATTTTGCATCTATGCGTGAAGTAGTTGAGCGCCGGTATTCCAGATTGAAAAAGGAAGAGACTCCGCTACCTGAGCTTATTATGGTTGATGGAGGTAAAGGTCAACTCTCTAGTGCTGTATCAATATTGGAAGATCTTGAATATACAAATTACAATATAATTGGATTAGCAAAAAGACTTGAAGAGATATTCTTTCCAGGAGATTCTGAAGCACAAACAATTCCTAAGACTTCATCATCACTTAAGCTTCTACAACACCTTAGAGATGAAGCACATCGATTTGCAATTACTTTTCATAGAGAGCGAAGAAGTAAAAGGACGTTCCAAACTGAACTTACTGAAATTAAGGGGATTGGCGAAAATATAGCAACTAAATTATTGGTAGAATTTAAAAGTGTGGCTGAAATTAAAAAAAAATCTTTGGATGAATTAACTACTGTTGCTGGTAAATCTAAAGCAAATTTAATTTTTGAATTTTATAATAATAAGTAGGGTTTTAACTTTTCAACTGATACACAATTATTTTGTCAAGAAAGGCTCTTTAACAACCTTTTTAAAAAAAGGATAGAGTTTTTGAATAATCAAATACTCTATCCTTTAATATAACTTATTTACTAAAATAATTTTAAGAAACTAATTTTGCATTTAATGTAATTTCAGTTCCTGCTAATAATTTTGAAATGGGGCATTTTTCTTTAGCAGATTTTGCTATTTTTTGGAAATCTTCATCACTGATTCCAGGTATATCTGCTTCGCAGTTCAGTTCAATCCCAGTAATTTGGGGACCACCATCAACTGTACCTAATGTAACACTCGCTGTCGTTTCTATACTATTAGGAACAATTTTTTCACCACCCAAAAGTGCTGACAAAAACATTGAGAAACATCCCGCATTTGCTGCTCCAACCAATTCTTCTGGATTTGTCTCTGAACCATCTTCGAAACGTGATGCAAATGTAAAAGGTCCTTCATACCCAGTAAAACTCATTACACCATTACCACTTTTTAATTCTCCATTCCATCTTGCTTTCGCTCTGCTTACGCCCATAATAATAACTCCTTTTTAATTTTTATATTCTAATTTACTGTTTCATTTTTGAGACATTCACTACAAACACCTCTTAAATGAATACTAACTTTTTCTACTCTATGATTCTCTATTTCACGAATTCCATACAAATTACTATCTAATTCAATATCCAAAATATTTTTACAAATATTACATTGAAAATGAGCGTGAGGTTTTTGAGAAGGCTCATATAGAATTTCAGTATTATCTATTATAATTGAATTAATAATTTTCTTCTCGACGAATAGTGCCAATGTATTATAGACAGTTGTCTTCGAGAGTGTTGGTATTTCATGTATCAACTCTTTATAAATTGAATCTACTGAACTATGATGTTCATTATCAATAATATAGTGCAAGATTTTTATTCTTTGAATTGACGGACTTACGCCCTTCTCCTGCAACAATTTTGAAATATTTTCAATTATACTTTGATCCATTACAATTATAATTTTCCAACTAAATCTATTCCTGGTTTTAAAGTATCAGCACCCGGTGTCCAGTTTGCAGGGCAAACTATACCATCTGCTTCGGCAACAAATTTAGCTGCTTGTAGTTTTCTTAATAACTCAGCAGAACTTCTACCAATATCATTATCATGAATTTCATATGCTTTCACAATTCCATCCGGATCAATAATAAAACTTCCTCTAAGTGATTCACCTACGTCCTTTATATAAGTACCAAATTTTTTGCAAATTTTTGCAGTTGGATCAGCACCCATTGGATATTTAATTTTTTTAATTGAATCAGACGCATCGTGCCATGCTTTGTGTACAAATACTGTGTCTGTACTAATACTCAATATTTCTGCATTGCTAGCTTTGAAGTCCTCATATTTTGCAGCTAAATCTTCCAACTCTGTTGGACAGACGAATGTAAAATCGGCTGGATAAAATACCATAACTAACCATTTACCTCTATAAGCACCCAAACTAGTATCTTTGAATTCGTCGTTATGATATACTTGCAATTTCATATCAGGAACTTTTTTTCCTATTTTTAACATATTTTCTCCTTTTTAATTTAACAATTATGTTATTTACATAAATTTGTAATAATTACATTTTTAATGTACGAACATTTTTATTGGATGTCAACTCCTTTTTAAATTATTAATGATACAATTTGTCTTAATTGTTTTGAAAAATATAATAGTTTACCTATTTTGAAGAGTAAGAATAGTATATAAACAAAGACCTATTGTCTCAATTTGTGCAACACGTGATCACAGCAATACTCGCTTCTCTTTTATTAAGATGTTGATAGCAAGTTGATGAAACCGCCAAATAAACACAATTTAGACAAGAATTGTATTTTAGAAAAATAAATTGGAAAGAAAAGCCAACACTGTATACAATCAATAATTATTCTAACTAATAAAATAAAATTATTATGGACAAAATATTTACGATCGCAACAGAAATAACTAACCCTTATTCTTTGACAGCTTTATTCTTTTTGATACTTTTTGTTTTATATAGGGCAATATTATCGAAAGTGGGAGAGCAAAAAGGGACAAAGGGATTTTTGATTATCAAAAGACTAATGAGCTTAGTTGCTGTAATAGCAATTCTGACTTTGTTACTTGTCTTTGGATTACAAGGTTATAAAGTATATAGCAAGGTCGAAGATACACCCAAAATTGAATCTTTAGAGAGACAAATTTCCGAGTCGACTAACACTATAGTTGGGACGTTACAATATGATATTTCCTCATCATCAGATTTTGTAATAGACTCACTTAATAAACAAATTACAGCCTCTAGTGAAAGGTTAAGTTCTGCAATAATTGATGCAGAATATGACGCAGCAGATAAAGTTATTGAAGAATTGAAAGCACCTGAATTAGCTGTTGAATATTCACTTATGAAATATGAAGATGCAAAAATTCTTATTGGTAACAACGGGGATAAGATTATTATTGTAAAAAACCTTACTATTTTTTGGGAATATGAAGAATGTCCTTTTTATAAAGAACCATTAGCGGGCGCATATATGGTGCCATACCGCTATCATGTTGAAATTTCTAAAAGTAATGACTCCAAGATAATTGAACCAAATGAATTCAAATATGGTAAAGGGGATATAGACAAATTTAATGTTGCAATTGAATATCCTGGTTTAGGTATTTATAGAATATGGTTCACTTTTGATTATAAAATATTTGGAACCAAGGAATGGTTTAGATATGAAACGGGTGAAGGTATCAGAGAAATTTGTGAAAAATTTTAGAATATAAATCGGACAACAAATCAATAAATACAAATTTTTAAAGAGGGATTCTATCATTAATCGAAAGCAAATTCTTTCTATTTATATTTGCGTTAAACCAACTGATATGTAAGCAACCTCTTCTTAGAAAATTTCATTTATTCATAAAGCGGTCATCAATCACCATTATTAAAATTTTCATAAGCATTTATTATATCCTTGACAAGCTTATGGCGAACAACATCACCCTTATTAAAATAAGTGAAGCCCACACCATCAACATTCGAAAGTATTTCTTTCACTTGGACTAAACCACTATCACTCTTTTTTGGTAAATCGATCTGAGTAATATCTCCCGTAATTATTGCTTTTGAATTTGGCCCTAGTCTAGTTAAAAACATTTTCATCTGCATTGGGGTTGAGTTTTGTGCTTCATCTAAAATTACATATGCATTATTCAATGTTCTGCCACGCATAAAAGCAAGTGGGACTATTTCAACTGTACCTTTCTCAATATAATTTTTCATCTGCTCCTTAGGTAACATATCTTGGAGAGCATCATATAGAGGTCTTAAATATGGATCAATTTTATCACGAAAATCACCAGGTAAAAATCCCAAACTTTCACCGGCTTCAACTGCTGGACGTGCAAGAACAATTCTTTCAACAATTCCCTTTTTAAGTGCGGCTACTGCAAAAGCTACAGCTAAATATGTTTTACCAGTTCCAGCTGGTCCGATTGCAAAACAAATATCATTTTTGCTAACACTCTCAAAGTATTCAACTTGATTAGGCGTTTTTGCCTTTATCACATCTTTTTGGGAATACAAAACAATTTTATTGTATTCATCATCCGAAATTATCTCTTTTCCAGAAACTGTTAAATCAATTATAGTTATCACATCCTTTGAACTTAATCTGCCTGTAGTATTAAGGACATAAATCATCTCTTTGATAATTTTTTCAATATTTTCAACTTCATCCGATGGTCCCTTTAAAGTAGCCTTGTCTCCTCTAATTGTTAGTGAGGAAGCAAATCTCTTTTCAATTGGTTTGATGTTTTTATCGTTTGGGCCCAATAATAATTGAATGTCAACGTTCTCAATTTCAATATGTTTCTCTACTTGCGTAACAACCTCCATAATAAAAAAAAGGATGTTCATAAAAATGAACATCCTTAAAATACATTACTTATTTGATAAAGCTCAAATTAATCTTGTGTAGGTGGAGCTGGTTTGTAATTTGATCTTGCTTTATCATATTTAGATTTTTCTGCATCATTCAAACTTGGAATTTTGAAAACTTGTTTTGGATAAATTAGATCAGGATCTTTAATTAGGTCTCTGTTTGCATTATATATAACTGGCCATGCAAATCCATTTCCATAAAATTTATCTTTCTTAGCAATTTTCCAAAGATAATCACCTCTAACAACAGTATAATTTACAACTTTATTTGCTTCTTCTTGTGTCCAAGCATCTAACATGCGTTGCATTTGTCCATGAACTTTATCATTAAATTCAGGAAGTGCACTTATCTTGTTTTTTTGAAGGTTTTCTAATGCTAATTTTGCATCTTCTAAACTACCTTCTCTTCTTTTAAGTTGTGCTTCGAGCATAGCAACATCTTTTCTAAAACGAGCTACTGAAGCATCAGTTGCACCAACTAAAGCGTATAATTCTTTTTGACTATCATCAATTGATTCTAAAGCTGCTTGTTTTGCTTTTAAAGCATCAATAGCACTTTTTAACTCATTAACTTCTTTAGTTAACTCAATTTTTTCTTGAGTTAGTCTATTCATTTCATTTTGAAATTCCTCTTGAGTCATTTCCTTTTCTTCTTGAGCCATAATACTAACTGATAAAAGAAGTAATAAACTCAAGATACCCGCAATTAACTTATAACTTTTCATTTAATATCTCCTTTAGATTAATATTTCATTTTGGCTAAATTTGCTTCAGTTTCTGCTTTTTGTTTAGCAATGTTTTCTAACTTAGCATTATGCTCTGCAATTTCTCTTTCTATTCTAGTTTTTTCACTTTTTAGTGAATTTACTTCTTTTTGAAGAGCTTTCACTTCAGTTCTCATAGCATTTAAATTGGCCATATCTTCTTCACTAACTCCACTACAACCGACAAAACTTACCATTCCAGCAAGCATTATAACAGCAAGTGTAGAAGTGAAAACCTTTTTAGCTTTTAGCATTTGATTCCTCCGAGTTTATAATTAGGTTATTGTTTCAACATAACGTGCAATATACAAAAAAAAATTATTAAATTAAATAATTCGTCTCTCTACGAAGCTAGAATATGTATTTCCACCTATAATTATATGATCAAATACATTTATATCTATTATTTTACCAGCCTCTACAAGTTTCTTTGTTATTTGGATGTCTTCATTGCTTGGTTCTGGATTACCACTTGGGTGATTATGCATTAAAATAATGCTTGCAGAGTTATTTTCAATTGCAATTTTATATACCTCTCGTGGATGCACAACGCTAGTTGTTAAATTCCCAACAGAAATTATATTGTATCTAATAATTTTATTTGCAGAATTTAGTGAAATAACAATAAATTTTTCTTTTACCTCATCTCTCAATAATGGAATAAAAATCTCTGCAACATCTGAAGGGGAAACAATAGTTTTATTTGCAAACCATTTGCCCTGAGAATCGACTCTACGGCTAATTTCGAAAGCAGCTAAAAGAGTTGCAGCCTTATCTTTTCCAATACTTAAATTTTTCTGTAATGATTTTGCCGATTGTGTTGCAAGCTGTGCGAGATTTATATATTTTTTAACAAGCTGTTGGGCAATTTCAATAACTGAAATTCCCTTAGTACCAGTTCTAAGCATAATGGCAATTAACTCTGCATCGGTTAAACTTTGTGCTCCTCTCAATAAAAGTTTTTCTCTTGGCCTATCATCTAATGGAATTTCTTTAACTTTCACGTGCCCTCCAAATTATTTATATTCAAACTAAATATTAGGATTTATCCCTTTTGCCTTTTCAAAATACTTATTTGCTATTGGAACATCCTTGTTTTTTAGATGCCAATTACCAATTAAGTGCAATATTTCTGCCGAAGAATCTGAATCATCCATCGCATTTGATAGCTTCTCTTCAGCTTTATTTATTTCATCTAATAGAACTAATATTTTTATCTGGAAATGTCGCCATGCAATAACTGAGGGATTTAATTTTAAAGCACTTCTAATTGACTCATTTGCATGATGATACATCTCCTTCTTGAAGTAAATTTCTGCTTCAATTTTATAAATTTCTGCATTATTCGGAGAGAGCCTAAGAGAATTCTTAATTGCTTTTAGTGCATCTTCAAATTGATTATTAAGTAAATAAATCTTTGAAATATAGTATAAAACACTTGGTGTTAATTCTGAGGATTTATAATCTTTTATAAATCTATTAAAAATACTAATAGCTTTTCTAAGCTCACTTGTGTGAAAGTGAACAACCCCTCTAAGAAAATCCATATTTTCATCTTTCACACTCTCATATTTATCAATAAACTTTGAGGCTTCATCAAAAAGAGAGTTTCTAACTAGATAATAACTAACTAGTTTAATAACTTCAGTATCTTCATTATTTCTATTTAGATAGCTGTTAAATAGCTCAATGGCTGATTTTGTGTTTCCACTCAGATCATATAAATCAGCTAATTTTATTGTTGCATTTCTTTCGGCTTCTTTTTGAGAAAGCAATTTTTTATATATCTGAACAGCTGCTAGTTGATTCCCTTCATTAAGAAGAGCGGAAGCTTTCTTAAAATTTGCTTCAATATTTAAAGTTTCTGTTATTCCCATTCTATTGTTGATGGTGGCTTTGAACTAATGTCATACACCACTCGATTAATTCCTTGAACATTTCTAATAATTTTATTTGATGCAGACTCAAGCACCTCTGGAGGGAATGGAAACCAATCTGCAGTCATTCCATCTACTGATGTAACGGCTCGCAATGCTAGAACATTTTCGTAAGTACGCGCATCGCCCATTACTCCAACTGTCTGAATGGGTAACAACACAGCAAATGCTTGCCAAATATCATCATATATTTTAAAGTTGTGTAGTTCATCTATAAATATTTGGTCAGCCTCTTGAAGCATCTTTAATTTCTCTATAGTGATATCCCCAATAATTCTAACTGCTAAACCAGGACCTGGGAATGGATGGCGTTTTATAAAATCTGCGGGCAATCCTAACTCGTATCCAATTTCTCTTACTTCATCTTTGAATAATTCTCTGAATGGCTCTATTAATTTAAGATTCATCTTTTCTGGAAGTCCACCAACATTATGGTGAGTTTTAATAGTAACAGATTGCCCTTTTACCGGAACAGACTCAATCACATCAGGGTACAACGTACCTTGCACTAGATATTTAATATCACCTAACTTCTTACTCTCCTCTTCGAAAATATCTATGAAAGTATTTCCAATAATTTTTCTTTTCTTCTCAGGATCAGTAACCCCTTCAAGTCTGGAAATAAATTTTTCGGAAGCATTCACAAAAATCAAATTTAAATCGTAACTATCTTCAAACATTTTAATGATGTTTGAGCTCTCATTTTTTCGCATCATTCCAGAATCAATATGGATACAAACCAACTTATCCCCAATAGCCTCGTGCATTAATATTGCTGCAACAGAAGAATCAACTCCCCCACTTAATGCACAAATCACTCTCTCGTCACCAACTTCTTCTTTTATTTTTTCAATTGAACTTTTAACAAAATTTGAAGGTGTCCAATCAGCAGTAATATTACAGATATCAAAAAGGAAATTATCAATAATGTTCTTCCCTTTCTCTGTATGAGCTACTTCCGGATGAAATTGCAATCCGTAGATTTTCTTTTCTTCATTGGATAATACACAAATTGGAGTATTCTCTGTTGTGGCGTTCACTTCAAAACCACTTGGAATTTCAGTAATCAAATCTCCATGACTCATCCAAACGACTGAATCATTATTGACTCCAGAAAGAATTTTTGTATTACTTTTAATTTTAATATTCGCTTTTCCATATTCCCTATCATCTGCAGGTTCAACCTTACTATTAAAATTATTTGCAATCAATTGCAATCCATAACAGACACCCAATATGGGAATGCCAAGATTGAATATTTCTTCACTAATCTGTGGAGCATCTTCATCATACACACTCATTGGTCCACCAGAAAGAATTATCCCCGAAGGATTAAATTCTCTAATACTCTCAAGAGAATATTCATGCGTATGGATTTCAGAATAGACGTTTGCTTCGCGAATACGTCGTGTTATTAACTGAGTATATTGTGAACCGAAATCAAGAATTAAAATTGAATTATTTTTAGACATAAATTTTCATTTTCCAAATTAATAAAAAAAAGCTGACAGTTATGAACCAATCAGCTTTTTATAAACATCACTTGATAGAAGAGAGTCGAGTTGAGATGAGTCAGAATACTCAACTTTAATTAACCAACCTTCTCCATAAGGGTCAGTATTTACAAGTTCTGGTTCATCTTCCAATTCTGGATTAACTTCAACAACTTTACCAGAAATTGGAGCATACAAATCACTTACTGTCTTAACAGCTTCAATAGAACCAAAAGTTTCTTTAACTATAATCTCTTCTAAATCAGAATCAATATCAATAAAAACAATGTCACCCAATTCGCTTTGTGCATATTCACTAATTCCAATTGTCGCAACATTACCATCAACTTTAATCCATTCGTGATCAGTCGAGAATTTTATTCCTTCAGGAATATTCATTTTAACCTCAATTAATTTATTTTTTATTTAATCAATTTAAATTTCATCTGTTATAATTTCAAACTATTGTCAGATGGTGCTCGCATCTATAACATCTACTTATTATAAAATTTCATCTGCTCGATTCATTATCTATTAATTTATCAATAGAATTTGTATTATAATCACCACTTAGGAAAAATTTGTTATTAAGCATCTTCTGATGAAATGGAATTGTAGTTTTAATTCCTTCAATTGTGAATTCATCAAAAGCTCTTTTTGCTCTCTTAATTGCATGATCTCTATCAACACCCCAAACAATTAACTTTGCAATTAATGAATCGTAATATGGTGGAATTACATAATCGTTATAAATATGTGAATCTATTCTCACTCCAAATCCACCTGGAAAATGTAGATATTCAATTCTACCAGGTGACGGTCTAAAATTAAAATCTGGATCTTCAGCATTTATTCTAAATTCAAAACTATGACCATTCATTTTTGAGGGTAAATCCTGAACTTTTTGTCCAGCTGCAACTAAAATTTGTTGTTTAATTAGATCAACATTATTTACCATTTCTGTAACTGGGTGTTCCACTTGAATTCTAGTATTCATTTCTATAAAATAAAAACTCTGATCTTTATCTACCAAAAACTCAATTGTTCCAGCACCCTCATAGTTAACTGACTTTGCACCAAGTATAGCTGCTTCAGACATTTTAGCTCTAGTTTCATCAGAAATTATTGGAGAAGGTGATTCCTCAATTAATTTCTGATGCCTTCTCTGAATAGAACAATCTCTATCGCCGTATGAATAAACATTACCAAACTGATCTCCAATAAGTTGCACTTCAACATGCCTTGGAGCTTCAATAAATTTTTCTAAATAAAGTTCAGGATTATCAAACCCAACACTAGCTTCATTACTTGCAGTTAGAAATGCGTTTTCTACTTCTTCCTCTTTCCAAACAATGCGCATCCCTTTACCACCACCACCTGCAGAGGCTTTAAGAATTACTGGATAACCAATTTCATTAGCTAATTTTGTAGCATCTTCAATAGTATCAACAGCACCGTCACTTCCTGGAACAACAGGAACACCACAATTTTTCATTGTAGTTTTTGCATTGGCTTTATCACCCATATTCTTAATCATATCAGGCGAAGGACCAATGAATTTAATTTTCATATCCTCGCAGATTTGTGAAAAGTCTGGGTTCTCAGCAAGGAATCCATATCCTGGATGAATTGCATCAGCCCCTGTTACTTCTGCAGCAGCCATAATACTTGGAATATTTAAATAACTCTCTTTTCCACTTGCAGGACCAATGCAAACAGCTTCATCAGCAAACACAACATGTGCTGCTTCTTTATCTGCCACAGAATAAACAGCTACAGTAGAAATTCCCATTTCTTTACAAGTACGAATAATGCGAAGAGCAATCTCGCCTCTATTTGCAATTAATATTTTATTAAACAAATCGTAACCTTCCTTTATCAGTATTATCAGCTTTTTTCAATTAAAAATAGGGGTTGATTATATTCAACAGCTGTTGCATTTTCAACTAAAATTTTAACAATTTTACCACTTGCATCCGACACAATTTCATTCATTAATTTCATAGCTTCAACTATACACAAAACTGAACCATCAGAAACTGAATCTCCCACTTGCACATATGCATTAGAATCTGGCGATGGCGAGCGATAAAAAGTTCCAACAATTGGAGAGCGTACTTCATGTAGATTTGCATCTGTACTCTCTTTCGAAGCAATTTCACTTTGTATATTCTCTACTTGCGCAAGGACAGGTTCAACTGCATTAACTTGTCCCACAGATGGTTGAGATACAACTGTGTTTACAATTTGCTGTTTCCCATTTTTAGATATCTTTATTTTAAGATCACCCTCTTTAATAGAAAATTCTGCTATGTCACTTTGTTCAACTACTTTTATTAGTTTTTTAATTAAGTTATAATCCATATCTCTCTTCTATTTTATTTTTTAACTCGTTCTACGTATTTACCTTCTCTTGTATCAATTTTTAATAAATCTCCAATATTGACAAATATTGGAACATTTATTACAGCACCTGTTTCTAAAGTTGCTGGTTTCATTGCATTTGTAGCAGTATCCCCTTTAAATCCTGGCTCGGTTTCTGTAACTTCAAGTTGAACAAAAATAGGAGTTTCTGCCAGAATAATTAGATCTTTATCATCCAATAAAAGTTCAACTTCTTCACTCTCTTTCAGAAATTTATCATTTTCCCCAAAGTAAGATCTGTCAACATTTATTTGCTCATAAGTCTCGTTATCCATTAATACTAATGAATCCCCTTCTCTATAGAGGAATTGATATTTTTTTCTTTCAACCCGAACAACTTCAATAGGTTCACCAGAACGAAAAGTGTTATCCAATACTCTTCCAGTTTTTAAGTTTTTCAACTTTGATCTAACAAATGCACCACCTTTTCCAGGTTTTACATGTTGGAAATCTATAATTGTATAAAGTCCATTTTTGAACTTCATTATTAATCCATTTCTAAAATCTGATGTATCTGCCATACTACCTTCTATCTATTTTTAAAAATTTACTTAAACTAACTATTAATTAAAGCTAAATATTTATCCACTTCTCTTGCAGCTGTAGATGTACTGTATTCTTTCTTAACTCTATCAAGCACACTTTTAGCTTCACTATTGTTTTTAATCTTCAAATAATTTATTCCTGCATTTAACAAATAATTAGGGTTAGAAGGAACATACTCACTAACATTTGCTGCTTTAGAGAAAAACATTGCAGCTGACTCATAATTTTTTTCGTTTTCGTAACATCCAGCTTTACCAGCCAATGCCGAAGCAACCATTAAGTTATCGCTTCCTGAATAATCATCATATGCTTCCATTGCTTTATCATACTGTTCAGTGTAGAAATAAGCATTGGCAAGATAAATTCTTGCTAGCTCTCCTTGTTCTGAGCCACTATATTCGTCAACAATTTTAGCTAAACCAATCTCTTGAGTTCCAGCTTTTCCTTCAATAGCTTGAAGATAAAGACCAGCATTATAAGTATTTAGAACCCTTGTTAGTTCAACTGATGCTGACAAATTGCTCTCTTCTACTTTGCTTGTATAAAGTACCACAGCTATAACAATTGCTACAACTATTCCAATAACTGAAAATATAGCGGTTTGATACTCATCGTAAAATGATTTTGCTTCATAAAACGTAGTTACCAACTTATCTTCTTGAATTTCCTTTTTAGATAATTTTTTCTTTTTAGCTAACACAATTTCTCCTTAATAAATATTATAATATAACTTTTAAACTTAATAAAAATTAGAGTCCAATTCTAATATGATTTGAATATATCCACGCTTTTCCATCCAAAAATATTTCCACTCTATATGCACCAGATTTTCTAATTCTAAACTCTGCATCTACATTTTCAACTTCATCAATAATTTCACCATTAGCTATTAGTTTAATAGTTCCACTTATATTTGGAAGAATAACACGAAGTCTTATATTATCACTAAAACCTAGTGTTTCACCCATTTGATAAATCATGCTTGAATCTTGAGCAAAGAATCTAAATCCCTTTGCATCGCCGTGATAATAATTTGAAATAAACAAACGTCCACTTTTAAGGGTTTTGAGAATTTCACTTTTGTCTTCTGTAAACTCAACTCCATGATTGGAGATGTGTAATGGTCTGTCACAAAGTAAGTGCGTTCTTATTGATTTAAACAATACTTTGTATGGAAAAACTTCCACTTCAAAAAAACCAAGTATATTCAATTTATGTGCATGGGCATCAACTCCACCAATGCCAACAACACTTCTCTCCTGATTTAACTTATCCCATAATTCTAATGTTTTCTTTGGGGGTGAAACTATTGATTTTAATGGATGTACAAAATGATTGTATTTATTATTGTCATTCAATCCTTCCATCCATTCTGACATGTGGTTCCAAATTTCAATACCTGTAAAATCTTCTGTGCTCCATTCATTCCAAGGATATGGTGGATGCTCACTCATGGAAGAACGTTCCTCATGTGGATGTGCAAGAAATCCAATGCCACCCTTCTCTTTAACTTTTGAAACATAATCTTTTGCAGAGATGCGTGTTGAAAAAGTTTTGTCAATTCCTAAAGCTAGATAGTGATTAAGATTTTGTTTATCATTAATCTCTGCACCAACTAAGAGAAAGGTCTTGCCATGCCATCCCTCCTTGCCATCGTTTTTTGCACGTAGGGTATTGTGGTCAGTTAAAATAATATAATCCAAGTCAACTTCTTGAGCCGCTTTTACTATCTCATCTACTGTACCAGTGCCATCAGAATAAGTAGAGTGTATATGTATTGAACCTACATATTCAACCATAAATTTACATTTCAGTTAATGTTAAATACTCAGTAGTACCGGGTTTCATACAATCTGAGAGTTTGTTCATTAGAATATCAGTTCTTTCATCCGCTACATCGTCATAATTATCATAAGTATCTTCGTTTTCGAACTGATAAATTTCTTTATACACATTTTTTTTACCTTTAACTGCAAATACCGAATAGCTCTCTAATCCTTCAGCTTTTACAATATTTTTTAATTCTCTAATCACATCAAGAAAATCATTTTTTTTCTCTTCTAGAATTTCGTACTTAATTGTAAAAATAACTTTACTCATTAAATTTCCTCATTATATATTTTATATTTTCCATGAAATACTATTTTCGCTGGGCCAGTAAGTGTAACATTTTCAATCACGTCTTCATTAATCTCAAAATTAACTTCCAAAATATCTCCTCCCTTTGTTTTAAGCTTTGCGGGAATTGATATTCTTCCTTCTTTAAATGCAATAATTGCTGACGCAACAGCACCTGTACCACACGCTAATGTTTCTTGTTCAACTCCTCTTTCATAAGTTCTAATATTTATAATCTTATCTATTATAGAAATAAAATTAACATTTGTACCAAGCGGTTCAAAATAACTACTATACCTAATTTCTCTTCCAAATTTTTCTACTGGAAATAATTCAATATTTTCAATTGAATTAATAGTATCATCAATATTCACAACAACATGATGTGCACCAGTATCAATAAATGAAACATTTAATTTTCCACCAAAAATTTCAATTTCAAAATTCTCCTTTAATTTTGTTGGAGAATTTAACTGAAACTTTATAATATCTTTATCAATTATAACTCCATAAAAGACTTCATCATTAAATGTAAATTTTGTATTTGATCCATTTATTCTACTACTGAAATCGGCATATTTTATAATACATCGAGCACCATTACCACAAAGCATTCCACTACTACCATCGGAATTGTAATATTCCATTTTGAAATCAACACCTTCACCATCATCAATAATCAGTAGACCATCAGCACCAACCCCAAACCTTCTATCACAAATTTTTCTAACAAAATCAGAGTGAATTGAAATATTAGGATTTAGTTTTTTATCGATTAAAACGAAATCGTTTCCAGCACCTGTAAGTTTTGTGAAATTTATTTCATTCATAGTAATTCGAAAGTTACGTCAATAGAGAATTCTAAGCAATAAAATAAATTCTAATCCTAAAAATAAAATATTACATGCTATCTTTTTTGTGACCTCTTCAAAATAAATTGTTATTTTTGTAGTTATAAATAAAAGGAAATTAGATGCAAATAAACTATTCGGATATTCCAGGTAATCAGAACCTATTTTTAGATTACATCTCTGAATTTGAAAATGTCTCAACATTTTACCCAAAGGATTTTAGAAACAATAGCGATTTCGAGAAAACTTTTGATGATCTTACAAACTATGACCGTCCTCATAGAAAGGAAATATCTGCAATTATAAAAAAGCAATATTCCAATTATAAGATTTCAAAACATACCCAATCTAATATTGCCTCTTTAGCTTCCGAAAAAACTTTTGCTATTGTTACTGGGCAACAAGTTTCTCTTTTTGGTGGACCATTATATACAATTTATAAAACAATTACGGCAATTAAACTTTCCAGACTTTTAAAAGAGAAGTATAGTGACTATAATTTTGTCCCTATTTTTTGGATGGAAGTGGATGATCACGATTTTGAAGAAGTAGCTTCAATAAATATTTTTGATAAAGAAAATAATTTTAGAACTTTAAGTTATGATGATGGACTTGAGGAAGATACAAATAGAGGTTCGGTGGGTAGTATTAAGTTTGATTCCACAATAGAATTTACTCTTGCTGATTTAGATGAGTCTCTACGAGATAATGAATTTAAGAATGAGATTCTAGTTCTTTTAAAAGAATGTTATAAAGAAGGGAAAACTTTTAAAGAAGGATTTAAAGAATTATTTATAAAACTTTTTGACGAATTTGGACTCGTAATTTTTGATCCGCAGGATTCAGCAATCAAAAATATTCTACTACCAATTTTTGAAAAAGAAATTAATAATTTTGAAACACATACTACTACAAATGTTTTAAAGAGCGCTGAGCTTGAAGAGATTTATCATGCACAAATAAAAGTAAAACCCGTTAATCTTTTTTATTCAGATGAAACTGGAAGACATTTAATAGAACCAGTTGAAGATGGATTCCGATTTAAGGGAAAGAGAAAGAGACTTAACAAAGAAGAACTACTTAATTTACTCTATTTTGATCCATCTTCATTTAGTCCAAATGTTTTACTCCGCCCAATATGTCAGGACTACATACTCCCCACTGCTGCTTATGTTGGTGGTTCAAGCGAGGTTAGTTATTTTGCCCAAGTAATGCCAAACTATAAATTCTTTGATGTAGTTTCTCCAATTATTTTTCCTCGTTCTTCCGGAACAATAATCGAGTCACACCTATATTCAATAATAGAGAAGTATGGTTTATCCTTACCAGATTTTTACATGGATAAAAATATTCTAATTGAAAAAGTAGTAAAAATTGTATCCGAAATTAACTTCGATGAACTTTTTGATAAATCGGAAAGAGAAATAAAAGTCACACTAAATGGATTAAAAGAAAACCTACTCTCTATTGATACTAATCTTATTCAACCAATAGAAAAATCGATTGCACGAATAGAGCAAACTATAAGTACATTAAAAGAGAAATCGAAAGGTGCTGAAGGAAGAAAGCATAAAACTTTAATTACACAATTACAAAAAGTGAGGGATGCAGTTTATCCAAATAATAACTTGCAAGAACGCGAAATTAATTTTTTCTATTTTGCGAATAAATATGGACTAGACATTATTAAGTGGATAATGAATGAACTAAATACAAATAAAATTGAACATCAAATTATTGAGTTATGATAGATTTAATGTTTTTAGTTGTATTGGAATAATAGAATTTAAAGTTTCCATTCGCTTATATCTCTAATGGAAATTCTAGTCTGTTGACTATTATATTAAGAAACGTGTGGAATGAGAACAACTCTGCAAACTAATTCCCTTTTGTATATAGATATTAAGATTTGTTTTATAATTTGATGCTTCTAGTAGATAATGCGAGATCTAATAAAGTTGATAAGCTGATGTCTGCAGAGATCAGTTGGATAACTATTATAAAGTTATCCAACTGAATACCTCAAAAAATATTATTCAGTACTGACTCTAATTTATCACGTAGAATTGGCTTTGAAATAAAGTCAGTAAATCCAGCAGTAATAAATCGCTCTCTATCGCCAGGAAGTACATAAGCTGTAACCGCAACAATTGGCACATCCTTATGACTTTCCATTTTTTGGATTGCGCGTAAGGCGTCCAATCCGTTGTACTCCCCTTGCAAGTTAATATCCATAATTATGAAATCATAAACTCTTGATTGAAGAAGTGGTATTGCTTTTTCGAAACTATTCGCAAATTCAATTGTCTTTAGTCCTTTCATCTGAACTTTAAACAAAATTTGAGAATCTATTTGATCTTCAACATAAAGACATGAAAGTTTTTCAAAATCTACTACTTTCTCTTCAACTACTTCAGGAATCTCAGCTACTGGAGCTACATCAATAATTGGTTCAACTTCTGAAGAAGGTTCTATCTCAATTTCTTCAACTTGCTCAGGAACAGTTGTAGTTGGTTGAGCATTCGATTGCGAATTTGATTGAGTATTAACATTTACTTGTACAGTAAAAGGTTCAGTAGGTTTATCTGGCTCATCTTCTTTAGGTTGTGTTTCAACTTTTACTTCCTCTGGCTTAGATTTAGGAAGTGCTTCCTTAATTTCAGTTTGTGCAGCAGTTGGAGTTTGAGCTTCGATGGTTACTGGTTCAGCAACTACTTCTTTTGCTACTATTTTTTTATCGTCAAACCTAATTGGAAATGTAAATCCATATTCTGAAGGTTGTCCATATTTATTTATTACACCACAACTTTCAGAAATAAGATCAGAAACTTTAAGAGCAAATCGTAACATAAATCTAGATATTCCATACTTATGTCTAATAGTGTTTTCATCACCCTTAAATATCTCCTGTAAACTATCAACCAATTCTTTTGAAATAGATTCTCTATTATCCTTCACAGACACAATACAGTGCCCAGGATCAGATTGATATGCTGAGAGATATATTTTATTATTCTTTGTAGCCCTCATTGCAAATTCAACTAATAGAGAAATTAAAACTTGCAATTTAGATTGGTCAGTCTCAAATTTTAAAGATGACGAAATTTTACCGTAAGAGAATTCTTTTCCAAGATTAGCTGCTACTTTTGTTATATCGTTTTCAATTTGATCTATCAACTCAACAAAATGAATGCTTGATGGTTCTAAACGGACTTTGTTTTGTTCAAGTTCGGTATATTGAACTGCATTATCCATTAACTGCAATAGTGTACGTTGATTTTGTTTAATTATTTCAACAGATTCCTTCTGATCATCATCACCATCTTTTACAGAATCTGCAAGTTCTTGAGAAAATCCAATTATTACATTTACGGGAGTTAATAACTCGTGGAATAGATGTCCTAAAAATTCTGGATCCAATTTACTTTTATCAACTGCTGAAGGAATACTCTCCCTAATTATTTCTTTTTGAACAACTGTTTTTACAACAACTTCTTTCTCTGGTTTAATTACTATTGAAATCAGGTCAACATTATTATTTTCACTAAAAATAGGTGTAGATATAATTTGCGAAGAAATAGTAGTACCATCTGCTTTTTTAATATCACAAATTAAATCAACTACTTCAGGTATTGCACTATGAAAAATATTTGTATTAATTTTTGCTCTATTTTCATTTGTGACTAATGTTAAAAATGGTCTTTCGTAAAAATCTGCTTTATCATAACCAAGTACTTTTGATGTGCTTTTACTTGTTTTCTTTATAAAACCATCAGCATCTGTAATAATAATTAAATCACTTGTATTATCCAGAACTGATTGAAATTGACTTGAGAACCTCTCACTTTCCATATTTTTTGAAATATCTTTAACAACATTAAAATGAGCACGTTCTCCCTTGAACTCAATTCCAGATTTACTTATTTCAACTTTTACATTAGAACCATCTTTTTTCTTCTGTCTCCAAGGTCCAGTGAACCCACGTTCAACCGTATTTTTTGAAGCTGAATCTACTAATGTTTGAATATCTTCCGGATTATATAAATCAGTTAAATCCATTCCTAAGAATTCATCTTCTCGATAACCATAAAACTTTAGTGCTGCCTCATTTACCTTCATAAACCTAAGATTATCAATACTATAAATAAACATAGGATCTGGGCTAGTGTACATTACCATATCAAAAGTTTTATTACTTGCCTCCGATTTAGTACTCTTCTCAATAACTTTGTTGAATGAAAAATAATATCCTTTGCTCGAATCATTATCAATTGCTCGGAATTGAAAACTATATTCTTCTCTCGCAATTCTGATATTATTTACTAGAGTATTCATAATTAATTTTGAGAAATCAACATTAAATATTGATTGCAAACTTTGGTTCAATATTGAAGAAGGATTTAGTTTGAATTCTTTACAAAAATTATTTGAGAACTGTTGAACTAAGAAATTACTTGAAACTTGCACTACAACTGCTGGAATTTCTTCAAGATTTACAAAATTATTGGCAGTGGAATTATCTGAAATCAAATTTTCTATTTTAAATGCTTTCTGCTTAAACCCAATAATAGCAGCAACATTATCATCAATATCGCATAATGGAAATTCTACATTTTGCATCAATTCTTCAGATAAATTTTTAGAATAAGTCTCATATAAAACTGAATTTGAGGATGAGGTGATATAATTAGTAATGTTTTTTACTAATTGATAATCCTTTTCTGAGTATATTTCAGCAAAACTTTTACCTTCAACTTCTGATGTTTTTAGATTGAGTGATTCAGCAAAATTGCTATTTATAATTACTATTTTTCCATTAGAATCTTTAATCCAAAAATCAAAATCTAGTTGGTCTATTTTTCTTCTAAATTTTTGACGTCCAATAAATGTAAATGGATAAGCTTGTTTTACTGTCTCTAATATATCAAGAATAGATTTATCTTCAATAAATTCATTCGCTTCATCTATATTAATTTGAAGATGTGAAACAGAGTTTTCACTTCTATTTTGCGGTTGATTTTCATTTGTATGTTTTTTCATAATATTACCTTACCATTAAGGTATGTATACTGTTAATTCGCTACTGTACTCAGATTCCCCTTGAGGGTATTTAGTTTTTAATCTATAATAAAGAGTTAAATTATTTGATAATCCATCTGTATCTGTCCAATTAGTTGTTCCGGGAGCTAATCTTTTAACTTCAGTAAATTCATATTCAGATACTAGTTTTCTTTCAACAATTATTTGAACCTCATTAGTTGCATTGTTTGTCCAATCCAAATTTATATTATTTCCATTTACAATAAGAGCTCTTAAGTTTGTAGGTGCTGGAAACTCACCTCCGTTGCCTTCTTCAGTATTTACTTCGTTTGAAAATGGAGAATATGTTGGGGTTCTAAAAGCTCTAACTTTATAATAATAAACTATTCCAATTGTTACTGAATCATTATAGGCTGTAGTATTTGGAAGTAATCTTTTATGAAGTATATACGTACCATTACTACTAGTTTTTCTCCATACTTCAAAACCCTCTTCATCATTAGAATTATCATCCCACCATAAACCAAATGTAGAATTTCTAAATTCAATAATCTGCAAATTTGATGGTGCCAATGGTGGAGCTTCATAAACATAAGCCGTGTCAACATTTGAATATGCAGTATTAAAATTTTCAGTTGTTGTAAACCTTGCACGATAATAATAGAGTTGGTTGTCAACAATATTATCATCAATAAATAAATTTTCATCTGTTAAAGTTGAGCCTATTACTATATACTCTCCATTGATAGTTTCTTTTCTTTCAACTATTGTTCCATTTTCTAATATTGTATTATCATCCCAGGATACATCAACAGCTTTAATTAATGGATCATAAGTTGCTATTAGATTTGTTGGTGCAGGTACATCTTGTCCGTAGGTTGCAACAGTAACAATATTTGAATATGCTGAAACAGAAGAACTATTATATGATGCCACTCTATATTCATAAGTGGTGAGAGGTAACAGATCCGTATCAAAATACTCTGTTGTATTTCTTGGTAAACCAGCTAGAGTTTCAAAAATTCCACTTACTAAATTTCTTCGCTCAAGCTTAAAACCTAATTCGGTATCAGAGTTGTCATCCCAAGTTAGTTGAATTGTTGAAGCACCAAGTGCCTCTCCTATCAAGTTCGTTGGAGCATCGCCACCTGGTACACCACTTGAATTAATAATATTACTAAAACCAGAATTCCCAAACCCATTAACAGATCGAACCTTATATTCATATTTAATAATTTCTGAATTAACAATATCATTTGTGCTAATTGTATTTGCAGCTAAATCTCTGATATGAAGAAACGAGTTATTGACACCATCTTTTCGCCAAACTTCAAATTTGGTTTCATTTGATGAAAAATCATCCCAAAAAAGCGTAAATGATTTATCATTAATTCTAGTTAAAATTAAATTGCCTGGTGCAACAGGTTTGCGATCCACATAAATACTATCAATCAATTCTGTCTCGCCAAAGGCTCCATCTTTATTAATAACAGTCATTGCATACGAAATTTCTGAAGGCCAGTT
>Ga0164315_10000354_pt1 | contig 31075 bp, 55 predicted proteins | sample GuaBasSedimGuay6_FD_113737 | JGI IMG/M metagenome (GOLD analysis project Ga0164315, IMG submission 113737) | Subseafloor sediment microbial communities from Guaymas Basin, Gulf of California, Mexico - Guay6, Core 4569-2, 0-3 cm | ecosystem: Environmental > Aquatic > Marine > Hydrothermal vents... | reverse complement strand
TATCAACGGGGAAGTGGGAACCAACCACACAATCTTTGTAAAACATGCTATAGGGGGATTAGAAATAAAATGGTGGGATGAGCAATTAAATGGTAGAGTATACAAAACACTAATTAAGAAGGTAAAAATAGCTATTGACGGTAGAAACATTACTTCGATTGATTTTATCTGGAAGCAAGGCGGTTCAGATATTTTCCAACGTAAAGTGTCTAAATATCTACATGGTTTTGATAATGTGTACAATCAGCTTAATCGTGATCTTGGTATGCCTTTTAAATTAATAGTTGGGCAGTTAAACAGATATCAGCAGACACCTGAATGGAAAAAGATGGAAGGTGTAAATCGTGAAATAGTTGAAAAATATCCTAATGCTTATTTAATTCGTACGGATGATGTAGATGGTGGTCTTCAGCCTTTACATTATACATATCCAGGCTATAAAATAATAGCAGAAAGATATGCTGCTATTTCGTTACAGTCTATCTGTACAAGGGAGATTTAAAATGGAAAAATATCCACCACTTAAACCAGGACAGATCTATTCTACACCTAAGTACCCAGCACCTCCACCGAGGTTTAAGCTGGAACCTAGCTATATTAGATTGCCTATAACAGGAACTAACTTAGGTAGTTTAATATTCATACTAACAGTAGCATTTTATATGTTATTTAACTAACTTCTGAATAAGTAGAAAGGATAATAATGAATGATTTAACTAAGAAGGCGTACCATTTCGCAGTGATGGCTCATACAGGTCAAGTAAGAAGAGGCGGTGAGCCTTACATATTCCATCCTATGGGAGTTGCATTACAAGTAGCAAAAGTAGTAGAAGACACAGATATGATAGCTGCTGCTTTATTACATGATGTGATAGAGGATACTAGAATTACAAAAGAGGATTTAACAGTAGAGTTTAACGAAAACATAGCAAACCTAGTTCAAGAACTAACAATTGATCAAAAACAGAAAGAAATACTAGGAAAAAAGGTATATTTAGGTATAGAAATATTAAAAATGACCGATGAGGCTTTACTGATAAAGTTAGCCGATCGGTTTCATAATGTTAGGGATTTAATAACTTTAGATGATATTGAGTTTATTAAATTGTATTACAAAGAAACAATATACATATTGGAAAAATTAAGTACTAGGAATGTAACAGAGAACCACCTAACTATTTTATATAAATTATTTAGAGTATTGAGGGCTATCAATACAATGTTCGATCTGGAGTAAGAATTATGGACCACATCAAAAATCTAATCAAAAGAATATTCCAACCAACTACTGTATCTGGTTCATGGGGTTTGCCTAAAGTTTCTGGTTATGCCCCCATGCCGATTGTAAAACCACCTAAAGAAGAGGAGGAACTTTACATGAATATGACACCAAAAAGGTGTGGTGAATGCAAATGGATTTATAGGTTTAACAAAATGACTTATAAATGTTATTACAACCCACCCCAGGTGGTTTACAGAGATGATTTTATGAATAGTTATGTAAACAGTGTTAGACCTACGGTGTTGAAAAGAGACAAAGCATGTAGTAAGTTTGATAGGAATTCGAATTGGGCTGATGTTAGAGATTGCGAAGATCTAGCTCCAGATGATGATGGCGGTGGATGCTAATGTGGTGGTTATTTAAAAGTAAACCTAAACATAAATATGTAAGAACTATGATGCCTGAAAATATGTATGTAATAGGTAAAATAGCTGATTGGCAGGATAGACAGAAGGCTGAATACTTATGGCATGTAGGGCACATAGAATTAGGTAAGAAAAGAGTAACACCACTAAAAGGTATTTGGGCTAGATGGGCAGTCCGAAATATTTTGAAAAAAGTACAAAGGAAAATGGAGTTTGTAAAAGATATACAAAATTATGGTCTTAGTGATTATTGGGCTACATCTGATGAGGTACTAAATACATTCAGAGATGATTGCGATGGATTTGCTGTAGCAATGTGGGCTTATTTAAGACATAACGCTTTTCCTGAAAACAATATAGGCATGGTATATGTATACGGTCACATGTTTGCTTGTTGGTATGAAAGCGGAGGAGGAGATGATTTTTGGGTATTAGATAACGGGTTTTTAACTCGTAGTATGGTTAAAGCCAGTAAATTTTTCCCTGTAGAAAGGAGGGGAGAAGTACTAGAACCTGTGTACGGGTTCAATATGAGAAACTGGTGGAAGTACAAAAAAATAAAGGAGGTTTAACTATGTTGAATAAGATGAAAAAGTTGTTCATTGTAGGAATTACTGCTTTGTTTCTTTTAGGTGGTGTTGGTTGTTCTACTATAGGTTTAGGTATAGAGAAGAACGATACTACTGAATTTGTAATTAAACAAGTAAGTCGTGGGTTAGGATATAAAGTATCAGATAATAATCCAGATAGTATATGTGATGTAAAAAAAGTAGCAAATGAATTCATAGTTGCTTGTAACTCCGATGAATACTCTGATGAAGGAGCAACAGTTTTTGCAAATATGGCAATAGGTTATATTATGGAAGAAGTGAACTTAGAAGATGCAATGCTTCAGAAAAGTCTAGAGGATTTGGTAGAGTTTGTAAAAGTAGATCTAAGTAATATACAAATAGATGATGATAATATAGAATTATTAAAGATAGCAGTTATAGCGTATTTGGAAGGATTAGAAATGGTGAGGGAGGAAAAAAGTATAGAATGTAACTCATAGAAAAAAATAAATAGATAATTAGGGGGTACCTCTTATGGAATTTGTAGATGCTGTTAAAATACTGGTGACTTCTGTAGATATTCACATCAATCAGGTGCTAATAAATAATCCAACTGATGATATTTTCGAAAATTATTTTTCTGAGGAAGGTTGGGGGACAGCACAAGCAGATGCATGTAACGTAATTAAAAAGTACTTAAAACGTAAGGGGGTAGGAAAGACGTATGGATAAACTAAGATTTAGTGATTTAACACCAGAACAAAAAGACGTACTTTGTAATGGGTGTGGACCAAAGGCTTGGGGCGGCATAAAGCCGCCTCAGTTCATATTCAGGGCATCATGTGATCAGCACGACTTTTACTACTGGAGAGGTGGAGAAGAATCCGATCGTAAATTTGCAGATAAAGAATTTTATAGTTTTATGAAAATAGATATCAAGGAAGATGCTTCTTGGTGGAAAAAACCATATTACCATACCTGGGCTTTTTCTTATTACACAGCTGTACGCGCTGGAGGTTTTACCTGTTTTAGTTATGGTGAAATGAAAGATAAGGAAGACCTACTTAAAAAAATGAGAATATACAGTGAGATTGAAGACTTATTGATAAAAACTATAGGAGTTAAGGGTGATAAGGATGACTAACGAATCTAAAATTTGGTATCATATAGTTGCACACGGTATAGGTCCGCCTGGCGAAAATGGACAGCCTTATGAATCTGAAATACTTAGTATAGACGATGAGCTAGTAATTTATGATGACATAGAGGATATGAGATCTTTTATGGATAATATAAATATATTTGTTGCTACTAAAGGTAGAGTATTAGGTAAGACATTACCTTTTGTAATACTAGAAATACAGGCTACAGAAGGTAGGATGAATACAGGAACAGAATCTATAGAGTGGTATGTGTATAGTATGAAGAATAAAATTTATATTAACATAGGTGTAGGCGATCCTGATAAGGCTATCGATGCATATAATGAATTAAATGAGGGGTATATATAATGGAAATAAATCAGCAATTTAATTTAAGGTCAGGTAAGTTTCAAGAGATATATGGTTATGGTGCACTACTTGAAATGTATATAATTGGAATCATGAACTTTTTAGTTGATGTAGGATTCATTAAACAAGAAGATTTATCTATGATCATAATGAAGGAAATGGATAGGTTTGAGAATGGTATCAGAGCTAAGAAAGAAGCTGCAGCAAATGCTGCAATACCAGGTGCTACTCCTACGGCTCAGTTTACAACCACTGCGCCCAAAGAAGAAAAACAATCATTTGCTGATTTCATAAAAAAAGAAAAAGGGGAGTCTAATGATGAGGAAACCACCAAAGCCTAAGAAATGGATACCTCCAGAGCAAAGCAGAGTAGTAGATAGATACTGTAAGCTATGTGGGGTACCTTTACTTTTAGAGGAAGAGGCAGATACTTGTGATATGTGCGGTGGAATAGTAGTAGAAAATAAATAAAGGCTAATTAAAAATCCATGATATGGGGATTTCTTATAAAGAAGGTCGTCAAAGCTGCATGGTTGCTCCTCTCAGAGCGTAAAGTAAACAAAGCAGGGAATTGAGAACCCTCGACGGCGAACGCCCCAATTAGCCACAAGACTTGACAAACCCAAATAGGTAGTTATGTTTAAGATGAGATATTAAATTATGAATAGTGGGTGTGTAAACCTACAAAGTAAATGTAGAGATTTTAAAGTTAATACTAAAGGTTATAGAATAAAAAGTTTCAGTCATATAAAAGAAGACTACAAACTTTATAATTATATTTTAGATAGACAGTAGTATCATGACTGAGTTATGGAGGAAACAATGATTAAAGCAGAAGTAATATCAAATCCCCGTAAATCAGACGGGGGTTTAGGCGAGTTAGTATGTAATGTATGCGGTTCTAGGACAGGGTCCTATGTAAATATATTTAAAAAATACATAATAGATAAAGATTCTTACGTGTACTTTGAGGGTGCTGATGGCTATTCAACAGAAGGTACTGTGTGTAAAGGCTGTTTACTCAAATGGGTAGAAATGATAGATAAGAATTTATTAGATCAGTGTGATAAAACCGAAGTAGTATAAGGAGAATAAAAAATGAATCTCACACCATTAAAGATTATTATTGCGTCAGTTTGCTTTTTGCCTTTTATTGTTCTAGCAGGAGGTCCACCTACAATACCAGAGATAATAAAGGTAACAGTAGTAAATGAAAGTAGTAACATAATACTAATAGCAAGTATAACTACAATAGCAGTAGGTGTACTAACAACTATAGGATTGATAAGGAAATGGAAAAAGAAACCTTAGTGGGTAAGACCGTCTTAGAAGCCCTGAGCCTCATGTCATGGACAAAGAACAATGGGATGTATGGGGTGATATACCAAAACGTATTGGGTGCTGAATTAGGGCAAAAACTGTGGGCTCAGATGGATAAGCGGTACCGTAAACTAAGAGAGACACTATCCTAACAGGCGATATTCAAGTCTGGCGGTAGTGTCGAAAAAATCAACGGTATCGTGGTCGTAAAGATTGATAATCTACCTATAGCGAAAATCAAAAATCTAAACCATCGTGGTTATTTAACTAACCTGTGTAAAAATAGAAGTGCCAATCTTTTTATCAGAAGGGAGGTTTCGTTATGGCAAAAGAAATTGACGAGCGTTTCGAAGTATTTAACTCTGGTAGAAGCTTCACCGATTCTTTAGGTAGACTAAAGAGTCATTGGTGGGAGAAAGAACGAAAACCTGAGTTAGAAAAAAGCATTGAAAAGGCTATGGAGTCTGCAAAGAACGACATAGACAAGGAAACATTTAAAATTATGAAAGAATTAGTAAAAGCAGTTAAGGTTAAAAAGGTGGAGGATTATAAAGATAATGGCTAGAAGAAAGAGGTGGTTATATTCAGAAAAAGCTGTACTGATTAACAACTACCATGTTAAAACCATTAAAGAACTAGAGGAGCTATTATCTGGAAGAAATGCTGATAGCATTAATGCTGAAATTAAAAGACTGAAAGCTGCCGGAAAAATTAAAGGAGGTAAGACTGAAGAAGCCATACAGAGAGCGTATTACCAAAGATAAAAATAGGGGGTAATATCATGGCATCAGATGTAGATACTACTATACTTGGAAATTCCATTTGTAGATCATGTGTTTATAGAATGTCCAGGATTATCGCACCATTTAATTTTGATTATTACGATTTCAGTGATGAAGAGTTAGAGGAAATAGAAGACTTAGTAGATCAGGGCATGGACACACTGATAGAAGAACACATGTGTTTACTTTTAAAAGAAATGCTGGACTGTAAAGTATACGCGTGTAATTTCCACAAAGATAGTAGCAAGAACGTTTTAAATTCGATTATTGAGAATGATAGGATATTTAGCTCTTGACAAATACAAATTAATGATTATATTTAGGCATGTGGTTAAGAAATAATATTTACATAGGAGAATTTATGAAGCTAGATGCTTTAGATACATTAGAAATACTAGCAGATGATGTTAATGAATCTCAAACAGCAATACCTAACGACATATATAGAAGTGATGAACGAAGAAGATTTATACGTATGAAAAACGGAAGTTTATGTAATGTTTACGAGTATCTATTGACTTACATACAGAGACCTAAAAACGGAAAAGAAATTATAAGAGGTCAACGTAAGTTCATATTAGATACTTTTTACAACAAAAGATATTTAGCAGCAAGATGGTCACAGGATATAATAGCTAAAAAACTTGGGTTTAAAAGACCTTATATATCAAAACTAACAAAAACTCTTGAAGAACTAGGATATATAAAGAAGGTAAAACTCAATAATAAAATCTATTATGTGCTAGGTTCGTGGGAAATAACGGACGGAAAAAAGAAAGAAACTTTATTAATGACAGCTACAATAAGAAGAAATATGAGATCAAATAGGGTTATAATAGCAAAGGAGAAAGTTGCTCGTTTTATGTCTTAAAGTAAGAAATAGGGTTCCTGTACAGGAACCTACTAGGGTTCCTACCTGGGAACCCATATAATAACTAAAGTAACGGTATACTAAAGTACACCGTTAAGAATACTAAAGACTCTTAGAATCTTTTTTTAAAAACTTGCTTAAGCAAAGGGAATAATAAAACTGAACATGGGAATAACGACTATCGGAAAATACATGGCTAGCCAAACTTTGGAGTTGAGAAGTCAGACTGCGTTGATTAGTTTTTACAGTTTGCTTTGGGACGGTAGCTTTTTGATGGTCGCTTGGGATACTCTTTGTGATGGTATTGTTGACTGCTACGGTGATGGTGCAGCCAATCTTGATATTGAGGATATTGATGTTCTAAATGAACTTATATCACACCAACACTCAAAATATCTGGAAGATGATAATGAATAGACGAAAATTTATAACGACCGCCGGTGTTTTAGCACTAGGAATTCCAACAGCTGTTCTTGCAGCAGACGTTACCTTACAGTGGAACAAAGTGGCTGAGGCTGACGGTTATAAAATATATTGGGGTACTGATAGTAGATTCTTAGTTTGTTGTTCAGGGGATTTGGTTCCAGGACCACACTACGAAAGTGAGGCTACTATTGCTATAGGTACTACGGCAAGGCTCGATGTAAATCCTGATCCTGGCGTAACATATATGCAGATAGTTACAGTAGATCAGCCTACTGTAGTGACATCGCCTTTAGATGTTTTGGATGTTGATACTGGGATGCTGATTATAAACGAAGCCGATACTTACTATTTTGCTGTTACAGCTTACAATAGTTATGGTGAAAGTGAATATTCTGAGGAAGTAAATGCTCCGATTTCTGGAAATCCTGGGGATGTTTATAATATACGAAAAGTAGCACTTAATGTACCACCTCCTCCAGGAGGTAGTACTTTTACTAAGTTTCATTTGAATTTGGTTTATGGATAGGAAGCACTAATAAGACTTAACTTAGGAATAGGAGATTTAAATATGGCAGGAATACCGTACGTGATTGAGCATGATGAGAAAGGCAAAGAAAGATCCTATGATTTATTTAGCAGATTGCTAAAAGATAGGATTATTTTTATAGCTGGACGCTTTGATGATCAAATGGCTAATATTGTTGTAGCACAACTTTTATTTATGGAAATGCTAGATGAGGATGAAGATATTTATATGTACATCAATTCTCCAGGCGGAGCTATTACCTCAATGTATGCCATTTATGATTGCATAAACTATATAAAAAACGATGTAGTTACACTGGGTTTTGGTAATGTGGCCAGTGCTGCTTCTTTTATTTTAGCAGCAGGCACAAAAGGTAAGAGGTTTATATTACCTAACTGTGAAGTTATGATTCATGAGTTGTCTGGTGGTGTTCAAGGTAAAGCCACAGATATGGAAATTAATTTGAAACACGCTCTGAAGCTAAGAGAAAAGATGGCTAATCACTATGTTGAGGTGACAGGGCAACCTATTGAAAAAGTTAAAACTGATATGGAACGTGATTATTGGATGGATGCTAAAGAAGCTATCGAATATGGGCTTGTTGATAAAATACAAGAAAAGAAAAAGTAAAGGATTATTTATGAAATATGACAAAAAGGTACATATGAAGTCTGATGGAAGGCGGCTGATGTCCGGCGGTCCACGGGATTTACAGCGAAGACTTCAACAGCAAGAAGGACCTGTGATTTCTTCGGGCAACGCTGTAATAGAAGAATTAAGAAGTCAGATTAGGGAGCTTACTGTAGCGTTAACACAAAAATCTACTGTGTCTGCCGAAGATTTTGATAAGGAATTAAGGACTGCTGTTGCAGATGCCGTTAAAGAAACTAAAAAAGAATATTCTGCTAGAATTGAAAGTCTAGAAAGAGAGTTATCAGAACCAAAAGAAAGTACTAACGAGGATGTAAGCATACCCTCCGGTATGCTTACCCCTGAGCAGTTGGATGAAGAGATAAATAAAGCTACTGCAGAGATTCTTGCTGTAGCTGAAGAAACTGCTGCTTCTAACATAAAGAAAGTAGAAGCTACACTAACCTCTATTATTAATGAAAAAGCTAATGAATTAGATGGTTTGACAGCTAGGTATGAAAAATTAGTATTGGCTAGTGATAATGAAATACTACGCTTTCAGGATAAGCTAGATGCTTTAGAAAATGCAATTAGAGACAAAGAAAAAACTATATCTGTTTTAGAAGAAAAAACTTCGGTGCCACTAGATATAAACGACGAACGTATAGCTGAACTAGTAGCTCAAAAGATAGCCATAGATTCAGATGGTGGTGTTTATGATCCTAATCAGCCGAAAATGGAGACTGTTTTTATAGATCCTTCGGAGGCTAGTGCTGAGGATAAACTTGAGGGTACGATAGAAGCAGAAACATTTATTACCGAAGAAAAGGAAAACGTAGCAGACAAGGCAGAAAAATTAAAGAACTTAATAGGTAAATTACCTAAAGTAGTATAGGAATATGATAGGACAGAAAGGAAAAGAAAATTATTTTTACGGTAAGAAGCACTCTGTAGCATCTAAAAAGAAGATATCCTTGGCTGCTAGTAAGAGAAAAGGGAATAAAAATCCTAATTATAAAGGTGGTTATTGGAAAAAGAACATACCTTTATTTGATACTTATGCTGAAAAAATTTCTTATGTGGAAGAAGTAAGAAGAGATCCTAATGATTACAACACACTTCAGGTCAAATGTACCTATTGTGGCAGATGGTTTACTCCTAAAAGGTCCCATGTAGGTGAAAGGCTTAAGATTTTAGTTAATGGTAAAACAAGAGGTGAAGCTAGTTTCTATTGTTCGGAAGATTGTAAAGATGCTTGTCCTATATTTAGGATGAGATTGTTTCCTAAAGGACATAAAGATGGTACTTCACGTGAAGTACAGCCTGAATTAAGAAAACTTGTTTTAGAAAGAGATAATTACACATGTCAAAAGTGTGGAGTAATAAATACTGAATTACATTGCCACCACTTTGAAGGAATAATGCAGAACCCAATTGAGTCTGCTGATACAGATATGTGTATAACGTTATGTAAAGAATGTCATGAGGAAGTACATTCAAAAGATGGATGTAGACGCTCAGACTTAAAATGCGGAGGTTAGAATTATGAGTAATTGTGGGCTTGACATTGGTACAAATATGCTGGTTGCAGCAAGGGTAGGGGAAGATGGTTCTCCTGAATTTAAAATGCAAAGGGATGCTTTTTATACCATAGAACCAAAATCAGAAGTGAACAAACATAGTATCCAGATAGCATTAGATAAACAAAACTGTAAGTATATTATGGACGGTCATAATTTTCTTGTTGTTGGGGAGGATGCTCTTCAGACAGCAATAGAGAGAAATGATGTAGCAAAACGACCTCTGAGAAAAGGAGTTGTTTCCCCCAAAGAAAAAGCGTCTTTACCTATGCTTAAGTATTTAATCAAAGAACTTATAGGAGATGGTAGTACAGGTGATAAAATTGTTTATAGCGTTCCCGCCAAACCGATAGATGCAAGTTATGATATAATATACCATACAGAAATGATGAATGTGTATCTTAACGATATGGGTTATGATGCGTCTCCACTTAATGAGGGATATGCCATTGCTTTGAATGAACTATTAGATGACGGTTTGAGTGGTGTTGCTATTAGTTGGGGGGCAGGTATGGTTAATATAGCTGTTCTACATCAAGGTGACGCACTAGTAGAGTTTAGTACTACAAAGTCAGGAGACTTTATAGATTTGTCTGTAGGTAATGCTTTAGATCTTTCACCTTCTTTAGTACAGCTTGAGAAGGAAGCGGGTATTGATTTAAGTAACCTAATTAGTAGTAAGGATAGTATGTCCACGTCACAAGAAGAATTATCTGTTAAAATAAAAGAAGCAGTATCTGTGTATTACTCGTCTGTATTTAATTATACTTTACAAAATATAGCTTACCAACTAGAAAAAAGCAAAAAAGAGTTACCCCTTTTCCGAGAACCGATACCAGTAATTGTGTCTGGTGGATTGTCTTTGGCTAAGGGTTTTGTTAAGAGATTTGAAACAGCTTTATCTGGTATAGAGTTACCATTTAAAGTAAGTGAGATAAGGAAAGCAGAAAATCCAATGTGTGCTGTAGCTAGCGGTTGTTTGTTAGCTGCTCAATTATAGGAGATAATATGAGACAATTATTACCACACTTTAATATGGTAGAATGGACATATAGTGGTATAGTTTTGTCTACAACATACGAGTAATAAGAAACCAGCTAAATGCTGGTTTTTTTTGTTTGTAGATTTATTGTATTAGATTTCAGGGGGATTTATTATGATAGATTTAAATGCCAGTATACCTGGCGCAAGTAATTTTCAATATAAAGAATTTATTAGGTCTGATATAGCGATACGGAAAGGGATCGATAATATTCCAGCAGAGTGGCAGTGGGATAATATCGAAAGACTGGCTGTCAATGTTCTTCAGCCAGTAAGGGATTATTTCGGAAGAATTAGAATTACAAGCGGGTTTAGAAGTAAGGAATTGAATATATTAACAGGTGGTAGTGAGTACAGTAACCACTGTAGAGGTGAGGCTTCTGATATGGAGCCTATAGATAGTAATATAAAATTATTTAGTATTATAGATTTTATTTATAGAGAATTGAAGTTCAGAAATCTTATACTAGAATACCCTTATTACGGTTGGATTCATGTTGATTATAGAAAAGGTGCTAATTCTAGAAAGTTAAAATTGAAGGATGCTACTCACAATTACGAAGAAGTTTCTATAAATTATTTAAGGGGGAATTATCATGTCTGAAAGAGTTAGTGGTATTTGTAAGTGGTTTAATAACGAAAGGGGTTACGGATTTGTACTTATAGGTGAAGATGAAGAAACAGAATACTTTGTTCATTTTTCAAGTATAGATATGGAAGGTTATAAAACACTTAAGACAGGTCAGGCTGTTGAGTTTGAACTGAAAGATACCGATAAAGGTGTTCAAGCTGTTGATGTTACACCTATCGATTAGGTAAAACTATAAGGCTGTCTACATTAGTAGGCAGTCACAAATGTGGTTGCTCACATAATAAACCACTGGACTTTAAAAAATATGAGGCTGTAGTCCAGAGCCTGAAAAAAGGAGGAATTTTATTATGGTATACAAAGAAGATTTTATTGCGGTAATTAAAAATAAAGGTAAAATTTTAAGAGAGAACCGCGGTATAATTAAATTACCGTTTGGTTCAGAATATGAAGTTTTAATGAAGAATAAAAATTCAGTTAGGGCATTGGTTAACGTTGAAGTAGACGGAAAAGACGCTCTTGATGGTAATGGATTAATAATTGGTCCTAATGAGGAGTTCTCGTTAAAAGGATTCATGAAAGGGACTTATGTTAAAAATAGATTTAGGTTTATTAAAAAAACTAAACAAATTTCTGACTACCGTGGTGATAGGGTTGACGACGGTATGGTGCACGTTGAGTTTCAGTTTGAGGAGAGTTTACCACAGCCACACATTTGGTGTAATTTGGATAGTGTGAGATCATATGATCCTATTACTCCGATCGGTGGATTAGACTTTACTAGCGGAAGTCCTGTGTCTACTTATTCGTGTAGTAACGTAGGAAGCTCAAGTTTTGCTTCTAATACTACGAGGTGTTCTTCACCACGCTCAGAAGAAGGTATCACGGTTAAAGGTTCTAAAGTAGATCAGAGCTTTGTTTATGGTTCTATAGGAGAACTTGAAACAAGTAGTTCTGTAATTAATATTAGATTACAAGGATATAGGTCTAGCGGTAAAGCTTTAAAGAAACCTATTACTACTAAGACTAAGATTCAGTGTCCTACATGCGGAAAAAAGTCAAAGTCTAGCGCACATTTTTGTGCTAGATGTAGTACAGCTTTAGATTAAAAAAATATGTGTGAGCAACCACATCAAGGGAGAACATTATCTGATGTCTAACTATTCGACGTATTTAGTGGATTATTATTATGATTTAGAAAGTGTATTATGTACACAGGATTTAATAGGTACATGTTCTGGTACACAGACCGACGTTCCTACTGTAACCGGTACAGAAAGTACGGTAGGACCGGATGGTACTTTGGTGGTGACAATAACTGATTATGATTCTGACAACTTTTATCAGTCAGTAGCTAGCGGAACGACTACCGCTTCAGGTAGTGATTCTTATATTTGGATTGCTCCTAGTGAAATAGGAGAATATGATTTTTCAATTTACGCTGTTACTCATGGTGAGATATTAAGTGATGCTGGTATATGGTCTATAGAAGTAGCTTCTTAAGGACCAGAGTGGGCATCTTATTTTGATAATACTCATTGGACTCCTGTAGAAGGTTCTTGGGACGGTTCTAAGTGGGTTGGGACTACTATTGATCTGACAGCTATAGGATCATGGACAACTGATTTCCGCCCAACCAAGTTTAACGCATTACCAGCAGGAATGGTGGTACCATTTACTATTTACGCTGGTGCTACTATAATATACACAAATACTATGTATACTCCAGGTGCAACAGAGAATTTACAGGCATTTGGGGTTTCAGATATAACAAGAATTATGGTAACTTCTACTGCGTGGATGGCATCAATTAATTTCTACGGGTAATAATAAGGAGTATATAAATGACTACATTATCACAGCACTGGGTTCAGGATTATTATGATTTACAGGCTGTTTTATTAGAAGCAGAATTGATAACTGTTACTTCTGGTACACAGACTGACGTTCCAACCGTTACTGGTACAGAAAGTACGGTAAATCCAGACGTCGATTTAACGGTGACGGTGATTAACTATGATTCTGATAATTTTTATTATACGACGGCTAGCGGAACGACTACTTCTTCAGGCAATGATTCTTACATTTGGACTGCTCCTAGTGAAATAGGAGAATATGATTTTTCAGTTTATGCGGTTGCTGTAGGTGAGATGTTAAGTGTTGCTGGTATATGGTCGATAGAAGTAATTGATGTTGTATAATAATTAAAAAGTACTTGACAAATGTAAATAAGTGCTTATATTATTAATGAGGTAAGTAAATGTTTATAGGAGAGTTAACGGTTAGAAGAAGTAATATAGATAATAAAATAAAAGAATTGAAAATCTATTTACATTCTCTACCTACGGATGAGGCTAACAGTAAAGGCGGAATATATAAAGAGTGTTTAGAAAGGATATTTATTTTATTAGAAGAATATCAAAGATACACTTTATTATTAAACAGATCAAACAATAATAGTAATATAAAAATAGGTGATTCTGATGAAGTAGATGTGTCTTCCGCTTTAGTATTAATAGACACTATTTTAAAGAAGATGGAAGCAATAGATGTGGTAATAAAAAATAACGATCATTCAATAGATATTTTTAAACTAATTGAGCAGAGAGATTCTTTAATGGAAGAATATGTTTTATTAAAATCTGTTATATATGTTAATGCCTGGAGTACAAAGGTTGATTAGTTATGATAGATAAGTACTGGGTAAAATTTGATGGTATGTATGTTGATTGTATGTGTCTTTATGGGGATAAGAAATGTCGTTTGGAGAATGATGATCCAGAATGTAAATTGTACGTTACTAAATTTATTGAGATAGTAGATGACGTTGAGTACGAAAAAAAAATAAAAAATGTGCAGGATGCAAGCGATAAGTTAGAAAAGAAAATATCTGACAAACTTAAAAGGCGATCTACTGAATTACAAAAAAGCTTAAGGAAGTTTAAGGTATGAAAAAAATATCTGTGTATGAAGCTATGAAAAAAGCAGATGCGTTATTTAAGTCAAGGGACGATGAGTTTATTGATATGATGAGAAAATTAAATAATGGTGGTAAAAAACATGGAAAAAAGACCGGGTATTCTAACAAAAAAAGAACGAGAAAAAATCAACAGAGGAATAGATAATAATAAAAAAGCACAGATGGACAGAATAAAATCTGCTTATGATAAAACACATAAAGTAATCAAGGACACCCAAGAAAAAAATAAGGTTTAAAGGAGAGTTAAGATGATCGTAGGGATTAACGGTAAGGCTAGATCAGGGAAAGATACTTTTGCTACTATGTTAGCGATAGAATTTCAAAAACAAGAGTGTTTGAATTTTGTAGCTGTGGCGTATGCTGATGAGTTAAAGAATGATTTGGTGAATAATTTCGGTTTAACTAGAGAGCAGTTATATGGAGATTTAAAAGAAGTACCTGACGAACGATTTGTAAGACCTATTATAGAAGAGACTGTCGAAGATGATATTGGTAGTAGGGGTGTAGCTTCCTTTTGGACTCCTCGTGAAATCATGCAAGAATATGGTCAGTGGTGTAGAAAGATCGAAGCCAATCATTGGGTAAGAAGGTTGTATGATATGATAGATACCGAACAGTTGGATAATGTTATAGTAACTGATATTAGACAGAGGAATGAAATAAATGCTTTAATTAACAGGGGTGGTTATCATATAAGGATTACCAGAGAAAACGCTGATGAAATAACCACACCACAACACGAAACAGAGACAGCTTTGGATAAAGAAGATTATCCGATAGATTTTTATATAGAAAATAATGGTACTTTATATGATTTAAGCGTTGCTGCTGAAGGTACCATTAAAGCAATAATGATAATGGAAGGTAATAAAGGAGGAATTTAATTATGGCAAAAAAGAAAGGTTTTAGCATTACAGTAGATCCAGATAAGGTAGTCCATACAACAATCACTAGGTCAAGTGATTATAGTGCAGCTAGAATGGCTATAAAACTTGGTGATAAAGCATACATGTCTGTTAGTGTAGAATGGGAAGGTGAAATGATACCTGATTTCGCAATGAGTATGATGGGTATGATGACAGCCAATAAAGAAGTATCGGGTGTGGCTTGGTCTGGTATGGAGGAAGATTTTAAAAATCTAGAAGATAAGGGGGTATAACTAATGCCTAGAAATCCTAGATGGGTTAAGTTTAGGGAACGATATCCTTTTAGTTACGATAAAAAAGATAAGTACTATAAGTTTGAAACTAATCCTAGGGGTTATGCAGAAGGTGAGTTTAAGCAGGCTGGTTATAATGTTAATCATAATTCTACTCATATTGAAAGAGTGAATTTGAAAAGCGACACTTATACACTTAAGCCTTATTAAGGAGATTTAAATGAGAGTTATTAATTTATTCGGTTCGCCGGGTGCTGGTAAGTCTACTACAGCCGCAGGTTTATTTTTTCTGATGAAAAGTGATAATAAATTTGTTGATAGTGTAGAACTGGTAACTGAGTTCGCTAAAGATTTAGTGTATGCTGAGAGATTTAAGGAGTTAGAAGGTGATAATCAATTGTATATAACTGCTAAGCAGTATAGCAGACTACACAGACTAAAGAACCAGGTTGATTATGCTATAACTGATTCTCCTATTATACAGAGTTTGATGTATACACCAGAAAATTATTTTTCTTCTTTTGGTCCTTTTCTAAGAGAGCTGTTTGATTCTTTTGATAATATAAATATTTATATCAATAGAGTTAAAAAGTATAGGACTTACGGTAGGAGTCAAACAGAAGAAGAAGCAGATACCATAGGTATGAGGATAACTAATTTTTTGGTTAATAATAATATAGAATATCATAATGTAGATGGTGACTACAATGCTCCTAGTAAGGTATTAGAATTAATAAAGGAAAAGGAGATTTAAATGATTACTCAAGAAGACAAGGTAGCAGTTTTTGCTGAAGAATTAAAATTAATTTATGATGTGAACATTAGAGAGTTTACTAGGTTGTGTATTATAGCTGCTCCTGATTATTTTTTTACGGATTGTCCTGCTAGTTCATCTGGTAAATATCATCCTCTAGATGAGTTAGCTTGGGATGGTACAGTCATCCATACAAAAAAAGTTATGACTACGGCTTATGAGTTGTGTAGGGGTTTAGGGTGTGAGGATAGAAGGGATGAGATTTTGAGTGCCTGTATAATCCATGATTTACGTAAACAAGGATTAAATCGATCTGGTCATACTACTAAAAGTCATCCTGATCTGGCAGCCAAATTAGTAGGAGAAGTTTATGAGGCTACTAGGATTATAGAAGAAACCTCATATAATATTATAAGGAACTGTGTAGGTTATCATTACGGTTTATGGAGTGTTAATCCTTGGGTTAAAGATTTATCTAAATACACATCAGAAGAATTGTGTGTATTTTTAAGTGATTATATAGCTTCTAAGAGGTGCGTAGATGTAGATTATAGGAGATAAACAGTATCAAGGGGATAGGTTAACTAAAGGAGGGACGGTAGAATTGGATAATAATAATTTAATAAACGACGCCAAGAGATCATTGTCTAATGAATCTTTCGGTGATTTGACTCCTGGTTCTGTAGGTAGACGTTGGGAGCCTGCAGGCGGAATAAAAAAACACAATGAAAGAATCCACAGAGAAAGTAAATTTGTTGACGACCACAAAAACCTACCTTTTACTTTTTCAAAACCCAAAAAACAAACAGTAAATAAATTAGTACAGTGTGTGAGCTGTGGTCATATTACCTATGCTTCCAAAAATACAGTAGGAGTTATTTGTAGTGAATGCAAACAATACTCCGAAGTAAAAGAGGTGAGCGATAATGTCTAATGGTAAGAGAGGAAGACCTCCGGGTTTTCGGATGACAGAAGAAAGTAAAAGATCTATAAGTTATTCTAAGACAGGACAGAGGCATAAGCAGACTACTAAGGATAAAATATCTAAAACCCTAATGATATATTTTAAAAAGCTACACCCTCTTTCTGAGGAGATAGCCAGAAAATATGGTAGGCTTGAAAATGAAGAATTTAATTATTGGATCATAGATAATAAAGAAAGTATAGATATAGTTGAAGACGTTAGAACCGAAAGAGCCATGCGAAACTCCCGCCGTATAGAACTTGCTTACGGACAAAACATAGAATATTTCAGTCACAATCTCACACCGGAAACTTTACTCATACTAAAAGAGGATCTTGAAAGGCAAGGAATAAGTTTAAAGGAGGCATCTGAGTTGTTATGAGAGGAAGACCTAAGAACCCTCCTAAGTTTAAAAATATGTTAAAGGATATAATACCCCTAAAAGATATTTTTGATGAGGATGAATTACCTATATATAAAAGTTTAGTGGATATTTATTTAGCTGATTTTGATCCTGAAGATATGTCATCAGGTGATATGGATGATATAATGAGTTTAGCTATGAATAGGGTTTTAGAAATAAGACTTCTAAAAACTAGTAAAGGTGATCCAGATAGGCAGTTAGATATTTCAGCTTCTGTAGAAAAAATACGTAAGCAGAATGACAAACTAAGAGAGAATTTATCTTCTAGGAGAAGGGATAGAATAGACCCTAATGAGTACAAAGGATTTTCTATAGTGGATTTAGCTGTAGCTCATGATAGCGAGAGAAAGAATAAGCTTGCTGATAAGGTAAAAGAGTTGGAAGCAGAGGAGTTAGAAGCCAGAGAAAAAAGAAAAGAGTATGTAGGTAATAGGTATGATGTAGATGCTGCAAGACGTGAAGGGGAGGTAGACGATCTATAGTGGCAAATAAAAATTACATAGACATTTTAAATAACGGTAAAGACTTAGTAAGGTTTTATAGAGAACACCCTTGTATTGCTGCATACGATCTATTAAACGTCGACTTTGCTCCTATCCAAAGAATTGTATTTAAAGATATGTGGTTTAAAAATAATACAATATCTGTAATGGGTCGAGGCAGTGGAAAAACCTATATGCTGGGTGTATTGGCTTCTCTTAGTAGTATGCTTTATCCAGGATATAGGGTAGGACTAATTGGCCCGGTTTTCAGACAGAGCTTGGTCGTAAGTACCGGAAATAACTACAGATTTGATACTTTTTGGACTTCAAGTGGTTTACAAACTTCTACACAAAAATTTTATGATTCTGTACAAGAAGGTATAACTAAAACACAGTCTCTAGATTTTCAAAATACTATTTTAAGTAAGTGGAAAAATCCAGATAGAGCATGTAGAAGTATAAAGACTACTAAAGGCTTTGAATTAGCAGGTACTGTAGATCATGGTGTAGTAGTATTGAATAGTATATATGACATAGGGTTCAAAGATATGCAGGACCTAAGATATAGCGATTATATAGCAATAAAAACAGGATTTAACTACTTTGGTAATAACAACTCAATGCCAACATTTGATGAATATGAACTATGTTGGAGGTCAAAAGATTGTAATATACCTAAAGAGATTACACCTGATTTAGCTTACTTATTTGGTATGATAGTTGGAGACGGTTGTGTTACATTTAGAAAAAACGATAAAAAACCAAGATTAGATTTTGTTAATGAAGATAGAGACTTATTAGACAGTTTTCATAGATACACAAAAGAATATTTTGGTATAGAAACCAAAGAGCAGCCAAGAAGGAATAACATAAAAGAATTACAATTTAATAATAAAAAATTATGTATATATTTGCTGAAGTGTGGTTTTACAAGAACTACTGCTTTAGATAAAAAAGTTCCAGACGTTATTAAAAAAGTCTCTAGAGAAAACATGGTAGCTTTTTTGCAAGGACTGTTTGATACCGACGGTAATGTTTATATACAGAAAAAAACTAATGGTTGCACTATTGGGTTTTCTACATCATCTTTACAATTAGCAAAAGAAGTTCATGCGGTGTTATTAAATTTAGGTATAATATCTAATCTAGGTGTAAGTAAAAAGGCAGAAGAACGGTGTTTAGCAGGAAGAAATAAACCGTCCAAATGTGCTGAAGCGTATAAAATAAGAATTACAGGGCAAACATTTATTACAAGGTTTAATAGTATTATAGGTTTTAGATGTAAAAGAAAAACTAAAAAGTTATCTAACTATTTAGATTTACATTTTAACAGGGAAGAAAGTTTGGCTAAAGCTATAGGTTTACCTAATTCTATAGTAAAAAATAATTATTCTAAATGTCAAGATTACTATAACCGTGGATTGTACTTTGTAAAGATGGTAGAAGATGATTATTTTTTTGCGCCTACTATAGATGTAGAAGTAGAAAAAGAATCTTGTTATTGGTCTAGTGGTTTTATATCCCATAATTCAAAAATGATTTTTTCTGAGATAGAGAAACTGTATAGTAAAGCACCTCTTCTTAGAGAGGCTTGTGATAAAAGACCTACTAGAGGGTCTGATTTATGCTATCTGAGGTTTAAAGCTGTAGGGGGATTTAATGCTTCTTACGTAGAGGCTTTGCCTTTGGGTGATGGTAATAAGATTCGTGGGTCACGTTTTTATCTGGTATGTTTGGACGAGTTGGCACAGATTCCAGATAAGACTTTAGACATGGTAATTCGTCCTATGGGTGCCACTACTATGGAACCTATGGAAAATGTACGGCGTCTAGAAAGACAAAGAAGGTTAATAGCGAAAGGTATAGCTACATCTGATGATTTTGAAGAAAATACAGTTAATAAAATGGTAATGACTTCATCTGGTTATTATAAGTTTAATCATATGTGGCGTAGAATGAGAGATTATTGGGAACAGATGGAAAGATATGGGGATGATGAATCTACTTATTCTGTACACCAGGTACCATATACGGATTTACCAGAAGGGTTCTCAGATGCAGATAATATTGCTGAAGCTAAGCGTGTTATGTCTAGTGCTGAGTTCCGTATGGAGTATGAAGCAGAAATGATCTCTGATTCAGAAGGATTTTTTAAAGCGTCTTTGATAGAGGCTTGTACTCGTAATAGTGGTTTTTCCATAGATTTACGAGGAGATTCATCGGCTAAATACATTGTAGGTATGGACCCTAATCAGGGTGGTAGTGCTAGTTGCGGTGTAGTTATTATTAGGATGGGTCCTGTTAATAGAGTGGCTAATGTTATAGAATTAAAAAAGAATACTACACAAGACATGACTACATTTGTTCAAAGATTATGTGAAAACTACAACGTGATGAGAATATTTGTAGATAAGGGCGGCGGAGGAAAAGCTATATGTGATTTGTTGGAGGATGGTTATAATGGCAAGGAACCTATAATAGATCGAACCAACGAGGAGCATAGGCATATGAAAGGAAGACACATACTTGAAATGGTTAATTTTAACCCGTCTTGGATTTCAGATGCTAACTTTACAACATTATCTCTTTTAGAGGATGAAAGACTTAAGTTTCCCGAGGCACCAATTTCCACTTTAGATGCTGAGGCAGTGGCTTATGAAAGCATTAAAAAACTTAAAAGTCAAATGTTAAATATAATAGTTACACAGACGTCCAGTGGGTTGTTACATTTTGATACACCCACTAAAGGACAGAATAAGGATTTGTACTCTGCTATAATACTCGCAGCCCATGGAGTTAGAATGGTAGAGAAAGAACTAGAGGGAGAACCAGAACTGGTTCTTCATAATAGTAGCGGTTGTGTTAGAATGAGAAACGAAAATAAGTTTAAAACTTTTAATACAAAAGGTCCTGCTATTGGAGTTGGTGGACGTAATTTGGCTGTTTTACATAAAAAGATTAAATAAACTAACCTCTTAATTAGTAGTAGTTATATAATAAAGGAGGGATTACTTATGGCTAGTAAAGAAGATGATTATACTAAATACAGAACTGTTGGTAATATACCGTATGAAGTAGAAGATAAATTAGGTAGACGAGATCCTACGTATATCCAACCGGTTACACTATCAGGAACCGAAGCACCTGGTTCATTATTAAGAAGCGTTAGCTAAGGAGAATTTTAATGGACGAAAAAGAAATAGGCAAAGTTACAAGTGAATTAAGGAAGAAGTATCCAGATGCCGGTATAAAGAAGATCGAAGTGGCTGGTGATGGTTCTGCTTCTTTTTATCTTGAGCCTACAAAACAAAATTTAGCAACAATAGATGCTAGTAAAGCTGTTATACCTAGGAAGTTTAAAGAACGTAGCTCAACTATATCTAGGGACGCTATTGACCGCTCGGTTCTTGACTTAGGTAAGCCCAAAGATGCTTATGAAGAAACTCCCGAAGAAAACTATAAACGTGTTATTCGGTATTATTATACTGATCCCCTTTTAGGGTCAGTAACTAATATGCTTGCTAATATGTCATGTAAAGGTTTTGAAAATGATATAGACGATGCTAATATAAAACAGTTTTATGATACGTGGACTTTCGATGTGAATTTCGAAGAAATATTAGAGTGGATCTATTTGGATTTTTTTAAGACTGGTCATGTTACAACTTACAAAGTATTATCGAAGTATGAGCCTAGAGTATCTTACTTGTCTCCTATTCCTGGAAAGAAAATAGGTAACGGTAAAACTAAGAAAGCTACAGGCGCAAAGAAAAAAATATGGTCTAAAGGACATCTTCCAGTATCTTACACTGTTTTAAATCCTCTACTGGTTACTATAGATGGTAACTTACTATTTGATAAAGTATCTACCAAACTAAAACCACCCCCAGAGTTAACACAGCTCTTAAAAAAATCTACGTCAGACCAAACAGACGCAGAGAAATTATTGATAAAGTCTTTACCTTCGGATTTAAAAGCTGCTGCTGAAAAAGGTGGAGATTATCAGCTAGATGAACGTCTAGTAGGCAGTATTACTTATCGTAAACAGCCTTATGAGCGGTATGCTAGACCAAGAGCTACTAAAGTATTCGATGCAATAGAATATAAGAGAGCCCTTGAGCAAGCAGATCTTTCTACATTAGATGGTATTTCTAATTACATTTTAAAAATAACTATAGGTTCAGATGAATTTCCAGTGTCTTCTCAGGCAGAGCTTGACGCTGTTGCTGAATTGTTTAATACACCTAGTAAAAGTTTTGATGTTGTTTGGAACCATACTTTGAGTATAGAGAAGATAGTGTCTCCAGAAATAGAGGCTATTTTGGGCAAAGAAAAATATCAACAGGTAAACGAAGATATGACCGTTGGTTTAGGTGTATCAAGGTCTATGATAGATGGTGTAGGCTCCCTCAGTATTGCTGAAGCTGGACTAATCACTAAAGGATTAACTGAAGAAATAAATTACGCCCGTAGACAGGTTACTAGATGGATCTATAGAGAATATCAGCAGATAGCTGAAGCTGTTGGTTTTGATAGATTTCCTAAAATAAGATGGGATGAAAGTGTACTTAAAGATACAATACTTTATATGAATACACTTTCACAGCTTGTTGATCGTAGGATGTTGAGTTATAGAACATCTTTAGAATCTTTAGGTTTTGACTATGATAATGAATTGGAGAATATGGAAAATGAGGTTAAGTTGGTTAAGAAGGGCACTTTTGGTATTCTAGGTTCCCCTTGGCAGCAAGCTAAGTCGCAACCGGTGCAGAAAGCTCCTGTTGGTACTCCGAGTTCCGGTAGACCGCCAGCCCAGCCAGCAGGTCCTAAAGGACAAGACGTAAAGAAAAATCAGCAGAATGTTACTAAAAAGATTAATAAAACAAAGACACCCCAAAACCAGAAAAAATCGGCATCTTTAACAGATGTAGTTAAGGATATGGATTCAGAACAGTTCAATGGTTTTATAGGTGAATTGTTAAAAATAAGATCAGAAGAAGAATAATAAACTAACCTATTATTATTAGAAGGGTTTATTATCTTTTCAAGGAGGCATGGTTGTGGATAACAATAAATTTTATTTAGAGGCAGATATTGAGATTCAAGAAGAAACAGAAGATATGAGAAAGGCTGTAGCTTCTGTTATTAAATTACCCAAAGATAAAGATAAACAACCGGATTTACTGTATTTTACTGCTATTTTTGTTTCTTCTGGAGTGAATCTAAATCATGCATACTTCCAGCCGTCTGAGTTAATTAAGGCTGAGGGTACTATCGTTAATAAGGCATTTGACATTGAACACAAAGAGGAAGACATAGTTGGTCATATTTACGACAGAGCTTTTACAGATGCGGAGGGTAAGTTATTGGATTTGAAAGAAGCGTCATCTAAAGATGATGCCAGTATAAATAAACAGGATATGCATATAGTTATAGCAGGGATTATGTACAAGCACAGATTTCCAGAACTTGCTACGGAGGTCTCTGATGGTGATTGGAAAGTAAGTATGGAAACTTATTATAGAGACTATGATGTAAAGATAGGTAATTTAATAATTAGTAGGAATGAAGCCGAAGCATTGGGGATTGCTTCTGATGAAAGTATGGTAGGTAAATTAGCAAAGGTTATAAAAGATAAAGTTGAAATAGCTTCGGGTACTATAGACAGGGTTTTAAGAGATCTTGTTTTTAGCGGCTGTGGTTTTGTTAAAAAACCAGCTAATCCGCCCTCTATAATTTTAGAAACGGCGAGTGAGGAAGAGGCAAAGAAAGAGGAGATGGTTGACGATAGTGTGATAGTTCTTGATTATGATAAATTGAAGGATGAAGATATTGAAATTTCATCTGATATTAATGTAACCTCTACAGATATAGAAGAGGACACTAAAGAGGAGTCTACATTGGTGCACAATGATACAGTAGGTATTTGTGTAAGTTACAAGAAAGAAGTTATTGACAGTACTTTTAAAGATGGTAGGAGTAACATACTACACAGTAACTGGTGTACTTTATATGAAGAATCCTGTACCTCGTTTTCAAGAGATACCACAGATCCTAAATGTCTGAGAAATGAAGTAAGGAGAGCAGTGTCTTCTTTGATTGAAGATCTTAATGAAGATAGAAATCGTAAGGACAAAAGGAAAAAACTGTTAAAGAATTTATCTACCGTGCTAGATAGTATTAAAACGGTTTAACAGCTGGTCGACACGAGCCAGTCAAAACAATAATCGTAAGGAGGATTAACTGATGGTACAGAAAAATTTTGGTTTGATGGGTACTAGAAAAAGTACTCCTAAAATGACAAGAATTAACGGTGACGATAGTCAGAAAGCTGTTTATAGGAATATGGGTAATAATCATTCATATCCTATGCTTTGGGCTGGGGCTGTCACTGTAGCATCTGGGGTTACTACTGTAACAATCGCTGATGGTATTAAGTATCATGGATATGATGCTGCCACATACGCAACTGTTTCAGTTACACCTAATTGGAATGCTGGTGATGTTTACGTAACTAAGGATACTGTAGCTAATACTATCACTGCTACCTGCGCTACTGCAGGAGCTAACGATGGTTCTTCGGCTATTGATGTTATGTTCATGTTAGGTGAGGATGCGAATCTTAGTGGATTTATGTGTCGTGGTTTCGGTACACTACCGTTACCTAGTTATTAATGTTGTAATTTGTCCATGAATACTTTGTAATTTAATAATGTTTTATGGTAAAGGTACAAACACTAATCAGGTTGGTGACTAATGTAAATTACTTGTATTATGGAATTTATTTGGTTTAAAAATATATGAGGAGGTAATTCTAGATGGAGGAAAAATTAATGAATGATGTTGAAGCTATGGTCACTGCGATTTTCTCTAAGAAGGAAGAAGCAGAAATGCGGGAATTGACTGAGCTTGAACTTCAGAAAGCCGCTAAAACCATCGAAGACCTTACTTCTGTTTTGGAGACTAAGAAAACTGAGTTTTCTGAGGTTGAGGTAAAACTCACAGAAGCTAATGAGAAGGTTGAAAATCTTGAATCTGAGCTAGAGGCAGCCAGGGCAGAGATTGAAACTTCTAATGGTAAGCTTACTGAAACAGAAAAGGCTTTAGAAGAAATGAAAAAAGATGAGATTGCTAATGTGCGGATGTCTGAACTCGAAGAGGCAAAGGTTATCCGTTCGGATAGAGAAGCTCAGATAGCTAAGATCAGAGAGATGTCTGATGAAGATTTTGCTGCTTATAAAGAAGAATTAGTAGCTATTAGACAGTCTGTGGTTGCTGAACTTGAAGCTAACTTGGCTGACCCTTCGGCTCCTGCCGAGGAAGAAACACCTTCTGCGGTCAATCCCACTGAGGAAGAAGGTTCTGAAGAAGATGCCGAGGAAGACGAAGGCGCTTCTGAAGAAGGTGCTGAGGAAGACGAAGAGACACCTCCTGCTAATGTAGATCCAGGTGATCAGTTGGCTGCAGCTCTGAATATGGAGACTGCTTCTATTGGTGATGATATACTTACTAAGTATAGCAATTTGGGTAAAACAATGGCAGAAAATTTAAAGAAACAAACTGAATTATAAGGAGGAGAGAGGATATGTTTATACCAAGACATCCTGTTGTAGAAAATCAATTTTGTGAATTCACATCCCAAAGTGGTACTGGTTCTGCCGGTGTTGGGGGAGTGGTCTGTTATGCTGGCGCGGTTGTTTATTTAGTTCAAGCTGCGCTTAATGAGGACGCTGTTGTTAATAGGTATGACCTTTATAGTAATGAGACTGCCGTGACTTCAGAGCGTGTACCTTTTGGTTTTTCTATGCAGAAAGTAAAAACTGGTTATCACCAGGTGCATCCTACTGGCTTTTATATGCCAGGTGATTTAGGATCTAGTGATGTTGTAGCACAGCCTAGGTATGATACTAATGGTAATATAATTGGTACTGACGCTGCTCCGCTTGGCGTTGCTCATTTAGGTATTTGGGATACTGTACACTATACGTGTCAGTTTACTGGAACAGCAGGCGTTAATGCTTCTGTTGCAACCAATGCTAGAATGAAACCGGGTGATCTGCTTTACGTGGCTGCTAATTGTGGTTCTCGTGTAACAAACGATTCTACTAGTGCCGGTGACGACACTTATGATGGTAATGCGTTACCTAATGTAAAATCTACTATCGTAGGTAGAGTTGTAAAGGGCGTTAATGCCGCTCAGTGTGTTACTACAATTAATAATACTACGCTTTTTCCAATTAGGATAAAGCTTATGATTTAATTTATATAAAACATCGGATTAAGGTACGGAATTAGTACTTCCGAAAATAATATAGGAGGAGTTGTTACTATGGAAAGAAATGAAATGATGGAGCTTTTCAGGGAAACTGCTGAGATGTCCCCTGAAGGTGCAGCTAAAAGGAAAGCTTTTGCTGCCGCTCTGACGACTCCGATCTTGCAGAAAATTGAATTGGAATCTATTATGCGTCAGCTGTTCTCGGTTGAGAGGCTGGCACCAGGCGCACAGGCTGTATATCCTGTCGCTGAGGATTTTGAGATTCCTGTATGGGTACTCCCTGGATTGGGTTATGTTGCCCAGAACTTCATTGAAGGTATCGGAGAAGAGGTATACGTTCCTACGTTTACCATCGATGCTTCTGCTGATTGGAAAATTACATACGCGAGAGATTCTCGTGTAGATATAGCGTCCAGAGCTGCTGCTAGAGCTGCTAAGGACTTGGCTAATTATGAGGAAGAGTGTGGTTGGAGGGTAATTATGCCTGCAGCTACTTCAGCTTTTTCTGGGAAGGGACTGCTTGGTTCGCGTCCTGCTCCTATTTACGAGATAGCTCCCGCTTCTACTGGAGCTGGTTATCTTTCTAAAGAACTTATAAACAAAATGATTGTTGGGTTTAAGAGAACTGGTAGGACTCTTACGGATCTGTATGTATCTCCAGAAGATGCAGCTGATATTCGTGAGTGGACTGATACAGATATTGATCCTGTAACCAGGCGTGAGATTTTTCAGGCTGCTGGTATGGGAAGTCTGTGGAATGTACAGCTTCACGAGGTAGACCATCTTGGTGCCGTTGGTATGTATAATATTAATGGTTTTGGTTCTGCTTACGGTAAGTTTGTATGTGATTCCACTAATACCTACAATTCTTATAGTCTTGACAATCCTAATATCGTTGACGCTACCGGCATTGTTACTACGCTCGGTGAAACTCAGGTTCTTGGTTTTGATCTGACTGTTAATGATTCTTTGGTTATGCCTATTAGAAAAGAGTATGAAGCTTATGACGATCCGACTTTACTTCGTGTCCAGAAACAAGGTTTTTTTGGTTGGGCAGAAATTGGATTTGCTTGTCTTGATAGTAGAATGCTCGGTATGGGTGTTATTGATAGAAGTTTATAACGGTTTAATAGTGCCCTGCGCATTAGCGCAGGGTTTACTAAAAGGTAATTATGATAAAATATCTATTAGCTATAATACTCATTGAAGCATTGACAGAGTTAATAACTAAATCTGAATTTTTTGAACCGCTAAAGAAGTTCTTTTTTAGGAAAAAAAGCAATAGATTTTTTAATTGGATTCATAGTTTACTAGACTGCGGGTATTGTACTTCTGTATGGATTGCATTATTCGTAGTAGTTGTATTTATTTTGTTAGATAATTTTTATGTTAATATATTTTTTTACGGCATAATATTACATAGGCTATCTAATATTCTACATTTTGTTGTAGATAGAATTAACAAGGAAAATACCTGAATAGGACAAGGTAATTAATTCATTGAAAAGGAGAACGATTATGAATGGGTATATTTTAAATAAGCAGCCTATATGGGCTCACGTGTTGAAACGGGAAGTTAAACCTGGCGGTGAAATTCCATTGGATGAAGTATATAATGAGTATGGAAAGAAGCACGGTTTAGCTGAGGGCAGAGAATTTGTAGGTTGGTTAAGGAAAGTTAAATTAAGAGACGCTGAAAAGTGGAAAATAGTATATGTGTCTGAGGAAGAAGAAGCCATAGAGGAAAAAAACGATATCTCCCCAATAGATATCTCCCCGAATGAGAAAGTAGGGTCTAAGCAACCCGATAATGTGCCACCGTTAGTAGCTGCTAAATTAGATGTTGCTGATGTGGTTAAGCTTTCAGTTCGAAAGGCGAGAGAAGTTATTCCTGGTATAAGAGATTTAAATTTACTGAAGTATGCATTACAAGAAGCTTCTCCGCTTGCCGGTAAAGATAGTCTTTGCCGGATATTGAGAAAAAGAATAATGGAAATACAAATTTCTCGATAGTTGTACTATAAAACATAAGGGGGAATTTTAGAAATGGCGCGAAGTCTTATAAGGCAATTAGAACAGATTAGGAATTCAGCCACTTACGACGATCTTGTCAGCGATGTAAACAATTCTGACATTGCCGAGATAGCAGTTTCTGGGACATTGCAGCATGATATGAATGTAGTTAGAACCCTGATAAAGAATATCACTGGTACTACCAATTGGTATGATGATCCTGGAACGGATCTTACCACTTTATCTGGACTTATTACATCTTCATCTGCGGATAAATATGTCGAAACTACAGATTCTGAGATCACTAAAAATACTGAGCACACGCTTCCTGGAAGTATAACCTATACTCCTGTATCTACTTCAGGGGCAGAAGGTAAAAATATGGATGTGTATGTTGGTGGTCAGTTATTGATGGCTGATACCGGTGTAGCTGGGGTTAACGCTGATAGAGATTATGGTGAAACTACTACGTCTGGTATTACTTTTAGATTTGATATACAATCTGGAAGAAATATTACGTACGTTATTAGACAGTAATAAACATGTGCGGGGGTTTTACCCCCCGCATGAATTATGGTTTGGAGGTAAAGGAAATGAATCAACAAGATACTGCTAATAGGGATAGACTAGACAATCTTATTAATAAAGCAGGGAATAAAGAAGTAATGTCACAAGAGGAAGTTGGTTTTGTGGTTATGTTGGTTGAGAGGTTTAGATCCGACTTAGATACTAAAACAGATCAATTACTGACATTAAAGGGCGAAATAAATCAACTAAGAGCCAACGAAAGAGTTATAATGGATATAGTTAAAAATCTAGTTTCTGCTGCGGACAGGGAAGCAAACCGACTGAAGGCTGAGAAAGCGCTTCGTCAGGATGCAAATAATCAGAAAGATGATAGATAAGCAGATAACGACTAAACTTAATATAAGGAAGGTATAATATATGGGTAACGGTTGCTATACAAAGATAGGTAAATTAATACAAACCTATAAGAGTATGCGGTTGTTGCCCATATTTTTTTGTAATTTAAGGAGTGATGATAGTTAATCATGATTATTCTACGAAAACCAGGTCAACAAGGAGGAGGGGCATCAGTAGCAGTAGCTCAAACACTGACTGGTGATCTTAATGGTGCTAACAAAACATTTCAAACACCACATGAGTATGAGCCTAGTAGGATAAGTGTAATGTATAACGGACAGTCATTACATAGTCCAGAAGATTTTGAAGAAACAAGCTCAGACAAAATAAAATTAAATTATATAATTCCTCATAATGATGATATATTAAGAGCTACGTACGAGTATTTAGGAGGCTCTGCTGGGACTTCAGATCATGGAGAACTAGATGGTCTTTCTGATGATGATCATATACAGTATCTTAATAACACAAGAGGAGACAATAGATACTATACTCAAGCTCAGATAGATGCTATGATAGGAGACCAGAGATATGGTCAATTAGACATACCTAATGCTGCTGAGGATATTTGGGTTCCAATACTACCTGTATTTTCAAATGCTGACTACTCTATTTCTATAAGTATAGAAAACTTATCTGAAGGCGCCGACTCATCTATTTACTCTTATAATATAACAGCTAAAACAGTAAATGGTTTTGAAGTGACATTCACAGGCGATATAGATTCAGATAATTATGTGCTTAATTGGATAGCTATAGCTTAAAGGAGGTTTAAGTAACTTGACTAATTATAGTGTACTATTAGATGATTATCCAGATAAAAATAATACTGCTAGTGGTTTACTTTTTAGGCGTCATGTAGCTATAAATGATGTAGGTATAGGATGTCCTCTAACTATTTGTACCGAGGGTAGATTTAAAGGTTGGTTAGTACAGTGTGATGCCAATAAAGATTCTAGCGTTATGCCTTGTGATTTTTTAGCGTTACAGCCTGGAAAAGGAAAAAAGAAAAGATTAGTATTATGGTCTGGTTCGTTGAGAAAAGATTCATGGACTTGGACAAAAGGTGATAGGATTTACGTATCTACTGTTGAGGGCGCTTTAACTAATATTGCGCCTACTAATGGACATTGGGAACAAGAAATAGGAGTAGCGTCTTATCGCAATGTAATTCTATTTAGACCTAAATATGCTTTTGACGGAAGTAATGTCATAATAAAATAAAAAAAGGAGAAACAAAAAATGGCTAAGTTTGTTAACAAGGATTTAAGACTCAAAGATAATCAAAAGGTTACTTGGGGTGATGGTCTTGATGCTAACATGTGGTTTGATAGTGCCGAGTTTAGATTGGACAGTACTATTAGCGGTGTAGATCCTACACAGGATTATCATTTAACCACAAAGTATTATGTTGACGAAGCTATTACCAGTATTAGTGGTGGTACTTTTGACCATGGACTTATGATTGGTTTGGGTGATGATGACCACCCACAGTACACACTTGCTGATGGTACTAGAGCTTTTAGTAATACAGTGTCAGGTGTTACGCCTACCCAAGATGCCCACCTTAGTACTAAAGGTTATGTAGATGGCGAAATATCTACAGTAGCTGGTTCTATAATCACT
>Ga0164315_10000353_pt1 | contig 31118 bp, 35 predicted proteins | sample GuaBasSedimGuay6_FD_113737 | JGI IMG/M metagenome (GOLD analysis project Ga0164315, IMG submission 113737) | Subseafloor sediment microbial communities from Guaymas Basin, Gulf of California, Mexico - Guay6, Core 4569-2, 0-3 cm | ecosystem: Environmental > Aquatic > Marine > Hydrothermal vents... | reverse complement strand
TGTCTAAAACAACGCAAAATAAATTAATGTCAAGAGCTGGTATTAATTCCACAAAAATAAATATTTTATATAACCCAATTAATCCATCTCTATACCAGAGAAATTATCCTCCGACTAAAAATGACAAAAATATTTTTTCTGTGGGTTTTGCTGGAAGGTTAGTTGAAAGGAAAGGTATCGTAGTTTACTTAGATGTAGCTAGAATAATACTAAATAAATATGATAATGTGTTTTTTTTTGGTAGCGGGTGATGGTCCTAAAAAGTCAAGAGTGAAAGACGTTATTGACCGGATAAATCTGCCTGATAGATTTAATTATTTAGGATATGTTCAAGAAATACATCAGTTTTATTCCAAATTAGATTGTTTGGTTATTCCTTCTTTATGGGAACCGATGGGAATGGTTGTTATCGAAGCCCAAATGGCAGGTGTTCCTGTTATTGCTTCTGATATTGACACTTTTAAAGAGTTGATTACTGATGGATATAATGGTATTCTTTTTGAATCCAAGAATGTACAAGATTTAGTTAATAAGATAGAATTACTACTAAAAGATAGGGATTTACAAAAAAAGATTATTCATAATGCTTACGAAACATCACACCATTTTGATATTTTAAAGTATTTGCCAAAACTTGAACAGTTATATTCAAACCTTAAAGGAAGTTAAAAACCATGAAACACCAAAATAATTTATGGCAATTAAACAAAGAAGCACACGATAAAATTAGTTTAGTTTATGATAGAAAACATACTGAAATTTATAATGACATTGAGCAAAATCGCTTAAACAAAACGATTGAAAAAATTCTGACAGTATTAAAACCGCAAGATAATATTAATGTCTTAGATTTTGGTTCAGGTACAGGTAATCTTACCCTGAAATTTTTATCTTTTAATTGTATAGAATGGAACCAAATTATTAAACTGTTAAAGGAGAATCATTTTTTATTCGTTGTCAATAATGATTTTTTGCTTTTTAATCCAAATGCTAGTGTTGATATGTATAAACAATACAGAGATAAGTGTAGCGATACGAAATATATAATCGCTAGAAAAATTCAATGACGTTTTATAAAAAGGAGATGAAGAGATGGCTTTTTTTGATCACTTTGCAAAAAGTAAAGCAACAGGATTGGGTTCTTTAATAGAACTCAAAACCAAAGAAAGGGAATTCAATTACATTACAAAATATCTCAATAAGGATTCTGAAATCCTAGAAATTGGTGCAGGGCAAGGCATACTTGCTAATATTTTTACTCAAAACGGCTTCAATAATTATGATGTCGTTGAACCTAACGATATTATGCGAAATAACCTTACAAATTGGGGGGGGTATTAGGCAGGCGAAAAATTATTTTATCCCCAATTTACAAGAAGAAAATGCTTCTTATGATTGCATCATGCTGACTCACGTTTTTGAGCATCTGAATGATTGTAATGAAGCCAAAAAATTTATGTCTGAAGTTCATCGCGTTTTAAAACCTAAAGGTTTGGTATTTATTGTATGCCCTGATTATATGGATTGGGCAAAAGATTTTCATGGTTGTGACTTTACTCACAATAATATAACCACTGTTAGACGTGTGATGGAATTATTTGTAGGAGAAAATTTGGAGACTGTCACTCATAAATATACTTACGCCTGTTTTGAGGGTTTATTTGGATATCTAGTGAGTAGGCTTGTCAAGTTAGCAACTTTCTGGACACGAGGTAATTGTCTTGAACCTTGTCATAACATAAGTGCTTATATTGATATAAAAGCTTATAAATTACGGCTCACTTTTTCGAGGAATTTTTCGATTATTGGGCAAAAAGTTTCACAATAGTCTCTATTTCAGGAATAAATGTTTATGAAAAAACCTAATTTTTTTATTGTTGGCGCACCAAAGTGTGGAACGACGGCATTAAATGAATATCTAAAATTACACCCGGAAATTTTTATTGTATCTAGGAAGGAACCACATTATTTTAATACAGATATACCAAAAGCTAGATGTTTTAACAAATTAGAAAGATACTTGGAACTTTATAAACCGTGTAAATCAAAACATATTGCTGTTGGAGAAGCTTCGGTTTGGTATTTGTATTCAAACGATGCATTAGACAATATTTATCAATTTAATCCTAATGCAAAAATTATTATTATGGTACGAAACCCAATTGATATGGCTTATTCCCTGTTTTCACAACTAAGGTATAACCTTGAAGAAGATCAAGAGAGTTTTGAAAATGCCTGGCATCTTCAAAAAATAAGAAAACAAGGAAAAAAGTTACCTATCCTAACTCGTGAAGCAAAATTTGTACAATATGGTCAGGTATGTAAGTTGAGTAAACAAATTGAACGAGCTTATTCTATTTTTCCTAAAGAACAAATTAAAGTTATTATATTTGATGATTTTGTGGCAGACACTAGACACATTTATCAAGAAACGTTATCTTTTTTAGGATTGAATGATGATGGTAAAACAAAATTTCCAGTTATTAATGAATCTAATATCTATAATATTAAGTGGTTGCAGAAATTTATTTATAGACCTCCAAAATTTTTAGCAATGTTTTTTAATCGTTGGAAACCTATACGTGATATAACTAATTTTTTAGTTGAACAAATAAAAAAATGGAATAGTACTAATGTTAAGCGTCCACCTCTATCAGATAATTTTCGCCAAGAACTAGCTGATTACTTTCGGGATGATGTAAAAAAATTATCCCAATTACTAGACAGAGATTTAACACACTGGCTTGAATAAGTGCCTTTTATATCGTATGCAATTGAAACAAAAAATCCTTTTTATTTTAAAACTATGTTTATCAATCTCTATAATTGCATACGTTTTATACAATTACATAGATGTTGATAAGTTTTTTCTGTCTCTTCAGAATATCAATATTTTAATTTTGCCCTTGTTGATTATCCTGCATTATCTCAGAAGATTCATCGTTGCCTATCAAATAAAAATTACCCTAATTCCTTTCCAAATTCATATTCTTACATACAATGTTTTTAAAATTCATCTCATTGCAACATTCTATGGGCTTGTTTTGCCCGGTAGTATTGCTGGGGGAGGCGTAAGTTGGTACCTTCTTTCCAAAGACAATGGCAGACGTGCTGAAGTAGCTAGTGTACTGGTTTATCTTCAAATTCTTAACTTAATGACATTGTTACCATTTGCATTAATAGGGATCTACTTTGAGCCACAATTAAAATTGTATAACATTGAAACTTATGTATTTATATTGTCATTATTACTAATTTGTATGTTACTACCTTTTTTTATACGCCCAATTGCCAAATTGTTTGAATCCTTGTTTAACACTCTAATTTCATTAATACCTAGCAATTCTTTATCAAAACGTCTATCAGAAGCTAATCGTAATGTTTGGAATGCTATCCATATAACTGGTAAAATGCCTTTTTTTCTCCAGACTCAAGTCATCATCATATCTTTTGTTTCCCAAGTTTTAGTCATTATTGCAATGTATCTTGCTTTAATAACAGTGAATATTGAAGTACCGATTCTAACAGCCACTTGGTTAGTAGCATTATTGACTATTATTACAATGCTCCCAATTACAATTGCTGGAATAGGAGTACGAGACATAAGTTTAATATTCATTTTGAATAAATTTTATGCTATACCGCCAGAGTCAGCCGTAATACTTTCTACATTACTTTTGTCCATTGGTATGATTTTCTTTGGTGTAATTTTAGGTGGATACTATGCAGTAACTTTTGGGAAGAAATGACAAGTCATAATTAAATATCAATTCCTGCCCTTTGCAGGACATTTATCTTGAACCTAAATTAAAAGCGTACAATATTCAATCTTATGTACTCGTATTTGGGTTGTTACTACTGATAATGCTCCTACCTTTTTTTTGGCACAGATTGACTCTTCTCACAGAATCAATTCTGAACTACCTCATTTCACTCATTCCAATCAAAAAATTATCAAAACGTTTGTTAGAAGCTAACGACAACGTATGGAACTCCGTCAAAATTAGTCAAGCAATGCCTCTTAACTTTACTCTTAAAGTAATTACCTTATCTCTTCTATCACAAATACTCGCCATCATTTTTATGTACTATGCATTAGAAATGGTTAATATTCACCTTCCTTTTTCTGTGGCAGCTTGGTTAGTAGCATTAGTTACCATCATTGCAATGTTGCCCTTAACAATAGGTGGTATAGGAGTACGAGATATTAGCTTCGTATTTATTTTAAACGAACTTTACGGTGTTCCAGCCGAAGCATCTTTACTCGTTTCAACCGTTCTTTTGTTGATAGGTTCAATCATCTTCGGTGCGATTTTGGGCGGGTATTATGCGGTGACTTTTGGGAAAAAAAACTCGTAAGCCGTATATCTGAATTGATAAATTGTCATTTGTAGGGTGTATAAGCAATAGCGTCATGCACCATGATGGCAATGACAGACACCAAATTTTATTAAATGGATTAGGTTTTGGTGTATGACGCGCAGCGATACACCCTACGCTTGCTTAATCTTTTTGAAAAAAGTATCAAACATGCTAAACTCAATATAGATGATAGCCTTCGATATTAAGCATTTCTGAGATTTTTAACGAAAGCAATGCTTGCAATTTGCATAATCTAACTCCAGCTATTTGTTAAAAAAGTTTTGTAAGATAATATATGAACTCTCGTTTTCCGTGGCAAGATTTTCCACCCGTGCATATTATGACACCACTTGGTACGGCTTCAAAGCACCCAAGTTACTCGGCTGCAAAACAGGATGCTAATTCAGATGCGGCTTTTGAGTTGGTGAATGATATTTTGCCGGATGAAAAAGTCTATGAACTACAACTAGATGACAAAAAGCCGGTTATAGTGCCTGTTCATGCTAAAGAAGCAAAAGGAACCAATAAAATTCCAGTTGCTTTTGCGGCTATTCTCGCAGTTCAGTTGGAACTTTCTTATAATACTGAGATTGTTCAGATTAATAAGCCCTGTCGAACAGGTAAAGGTGCGTATTACCGTTTAGCAAATTATCCGATATTTGAAGGATATGTTGCTCTTGAACAAGATTACTTGATAGTTGACGATACCTTGACAATGGGGGGTACATTTGCTTCGCTTCGTGGTTATATTGAGGGCAAGGGCGGGCAAGTTATCATGGCGACGGCTTTAACAGGACATCCAGGTGCTGCCAGTATAAATATCACATCTAAAATGTTACGAAAACTTCAGGAGAAACACGGAAATGAACTTGACATCTGGTGGAAAGAACAATTTGGCTTTGGAATCGAATCGCTCACTCAAGGAGAAGCGGGACATCTTGCCAAAGCCCCCACTCTTGACGCAATCCGAGATAGAATTGCTGAGGCAAGATTTAAAAAATAGCATGGAATATCTCGTTAATAAGGCAAGAACGGTTTACGTTAAAAATTAATCTATTTTAAGCAAATGATAGCCTCACTCATCACCACCCTACGTGCCAACGATATTGAACCAACCGCCGAAGAATTGGCTGACGCGCTATGGTTTGCTATGCAAATCAAGTCCTTCGTTGCATCTGTATCTGCAATAATTGTGGTCAGAGTAAAATTAATAATTTGGGGCAGACACCACCGCGACTGCCCTATGGTTATAAAGACATCAAACTGAAGTTCTGCCAAAGTGACTAAAGGACCATTTTTAAGTTTTTTAGGCAAACATTCATCAAGCAACACTTTCATCAGTACCTACCAATAAGTACTTTGGCTCAGAGTCACATTAATTTATGTCGTGAACCATGTGATTCTATCACAATAAAGCTACCTGCCAGGTTTTAAAAACCTGGCAGGTTTAGTATTCGATGGTATTATTGAATCCTAATTCCCTAGATTTTACTGATTCAAAGTACGCCCTCCATCCACGCTAATAATTTGCCCTGTCATATATCCCGCATCACGTACTAAAAATAAGAGCGTTTTGGCAATATCCTGGGGTTCACCATGACGTTTTAGGGCAACTGCGGAAATAATGCGTTGTTGGCTAACTTCATCATGAGTATTGGCCGGCCATAAAATCGCCCCAGGAGCAATGGCATTCACACGAATTTTTTTTTGGCCTAATTCCAAAGCGAGTGCTTTAGTCAGCATGACCAGTCCGGCTTTTGAGGTACTATAAACCGGGTGTTTTTTCAAGGGGCGTTCTGCGTGAATATCGACTATATTAATAATGCAACCTTGTGTTTTAGCTAAATGTGGTACAGCAGCCTGTGATAAAAAAAAGGGAACTTTGAGATTAGTGTCCAATAAATCTTCCCATTCTTTTTCAGAAACGATGCCAATTGGTGTTGGATAAAAGCTGGAAGCGTTATTGACTAAAACATCTAATTGTCCATAATGTTCTATGGTTTGCCATACCATACTGTTCAATTTAGCTAGATTACCCAAATCCGCTTGTAACAATAGCACAGATTCAGGTCGTTGGTTATTCAGTTCAGCTTGTAAAGCATGAGCAGCGGTGTCAGAATGGCGATAGTGTAGGGCTAATTTCATGCCCTCTTTATGTAATTGACGCGCTATAGCGGCACCAATGCGCTTGACTCCACCGGTAATTAATGCTACCTTATCTTTGATGACCGCCTCTAGCTGATGAGTTTCTTCTACTTTTAAAGGATTATTGGAAATTGTATGCATAATTTATCATTACCCAACCCCGCCTTAAATCAAGCTTTAACCACTATCATTAAACAAGCCATTAATGAAGCAGGGGGAGCGATTCCTTTTATTGACTTTATGAATAAAGCACTCTATACCCCAGGTTTAGGGTATTACAGTGCCGGTCTTTGCAAATTAGGTGCAAAAGGTGATTTTATCACGGCTCCAGAAATATCGCCGCTATTTTCGCAATGCCTTGCTAGGCAATGTCAACCTGTATTAGCTCACTTTAATGATAATGTTATTTTAGAATTTGGTGCCGGTTCTGGAAGCATGGCTGCCGAATTATTAAAGGCATTGGAACAGCTAAATGCTTTACCCAGTCAATATTTTATTTTAGAAGTCAGTGCCGATTTAAAACAGTTGCAGCAAACCACTTTACAAGCACAAGTCCCTAACTTATTAGATCGCGTACAATGGTTAGAAAGCTTACCTAATCAACCACTACAGGGTATCATTTTGGCAAATGAAGTGCTAGATGCTATGCCGGTACACTGTTTTCGTTTAGAAAAAGAAGGTGTATCAGAATTTTATGTCGGGTTAGCAACGCCCAATAATAGCCCTTCTGATGAAACACCTTATACCTGGCAAGTGTTACCAACTCAAAATGAATCATTACGGGGGATTGTAGAAACCCTGCGCCCCAGCATTCCTGTTGGTTATGTTTCAGAAATGAATTTAGCTTTACCCGCTTGGATACAATCAGTGTCAGATAGCTTAAGTGCCGGTATGATATTATTAATAGATTATGGTTTTCCAAGGCACGAATATTATCATCCGCAACGTAATCAAGGCACACTAATGTGCCATTATCAACACCATGCTCATGATAACCCATTGATTTTAGTCGGATTACAGGATATGACAGCCCATGTTGATTTTACAGCTGTCGCAGAAGCGGCATTAAGTGCAGGGCTATCGGTTTCCGGTTATACCAATCAGGCTAATTTTTTACTCGCATGTGGTTTACCCGAATTATTATCCGCCCTTAATCCTGATGAGACTAAAACTTATTTGCAACAAACCCAGCAAGCCAAAACGCTCATTCTACCCAGTGAAATGGGCGAATTATTTAAAGTTATGGCGTTGACTAAGCATTTAGATATGCCTTTATTAGGTTTTGTTCAAGATGATCGAGTGAGACTTTAGCCTGAAAAAATCATCCACTATAAACCATTAATTTCAGTTGATAATCTACCTGTGATTCTCGACAGAGGGAAATGGCGGCTTGGTGATGTTCAGTGAGCTTCAATAACCAAAATTGCCACTTATCAGGATCATCCTGTAATCGTGAGTCAAAAGTAATGCGTAATGCTTGATTGGTAGACATAAGGAAACTAAACTGTTCTAACGGTAATGATAGCCCCATACCACGCGCCTTGATATAAGATTCTTTGAGCGTCCAATAATCAAAAAAACGATTTCGCCTTTGCTTTTCAGGAAGAGCATATAAATCTCTCACCTCTTGTTGAGAGAAAAAACGATCAGCAATTTCTATCATTGCCCCGGTTCTTTCTTTATTTTCAACATCAACGCCTATATCCTGTTTCAAAACAACCCCACAAATAATTAAGCCATCAGTATGAGATAAATTAAAACGGAGGGGAGGCACACCTGCTTGTGGAATAATCTCAGGTCGTCCATAAGCATTTTTAGAAAAACGCCATTGATGAGGCTCAATATTAGCATAGCGCGATAAAGTGGTACGAACCAAAGCACGCGTAATGAGATATTGGTGCCGATGTTTAGAAAAATGGAATCGTTGTTGTTGCACCTGTTCTTCCAGTGTCATCATCTCTTGATAAGTTGAAAGTCGTTCAGGTGATTGTATTTCATCAGGAAAGGCAAGCCATAAGTGAATGTCATGCAAATTTAGTTTCAAAGGTTGTTTGGGGCGTGTTTGCATGGTTTTTTCTCAATTAAAGCATTTTCAGAATTATATTGTCTGAATCAGAATTAACAGAAAATTCTGATTCAAACAAGAATAAAAAATTAATTCACAAAAAAACCAGTTAATCCTACAAAAATAAAGTCAAAATACCACTATAACCATATAAACGTTGATAAAAAATCTCACCATTGGCAAAAAAACCCACCATTGGAAAATCACCTAAAACTTCTTGAATCATTTTCACTTCCTCAGAATTTTTGCCAAAGAGATTTTTGCCGCGTCCCAGACAAGAGTGGTATAGCCCCCCTTTAGGTGTGCGTCCTTTCAAACTGGCTTTAATGTCATTGAGCATTTTGAGTAAATCTTCACGAGCACTTTTAGGATCACGGCGCGTGAACATAATGGAAGTACCGGTACCAACTGTTTCACCAATGGCTAACAACTTATGATCGGGATCGATGCCAATCAGATTTCTAACAAGATAATCCCCAGTATCAGAGCCGGTAATAGGTAAACCGACAAAAATATAGCCCGCAACTTTTTCGAGATTCTTTGCTAAATCTTTTCCAATGTCTTCCTTAAATACATCAAGTGCCGGACGTTCATCAATACGAATAATAATATTATTACTGGATTCCGTGATGTAATGACGTGGACCAACTGGTGAACAGCCCTGAGCTAAACGCGTAGAAACCGGTACGCTACTATCAAACAAGACACCTGATAATCCGTCCTCAACCACATCATCGGCAATTTGTAAAAATTGATGACGCGAACTGCTGAGTCCACCTACTAAAAATCCTTCACTCAAACGTGTACTGACTTCCAAAATGAAATCCGCCATTTGCTTATGACGTGGATCACCGTGAACAATAGCAAATAGGGCTTGTGTATTATCACTCTGATGGGTACGAGAAAATGTGTCAAAATTTTCATCCGTGGTTGAAAAAACTGAAAAAGACTCTTCTGGAAAATGCCCTAACATGACAGCGATAGCAGGGACATTAAAATACTCCTGGGCATGACTACAAATCCCAATGCCTACCGAGCCTACCCAATGTGACACCTGGGTTTTTTGTTTAAAATAGTCCAAAATATCAGGAAGATTATCGGCTAACAAGTCCGTCGTGTATAAGAATCCCAAGTTAGCCGGAGACGACATTAAATCACCCATTTGTATTAAACAGGTTTCTGCGGCTTGTTCCCAGTCAGAGGCACTGGCATGACCGAATTTAAAACTTTCCATAATCAATTATTTTTGCTCCGCGCCTTCCTTTTGTACTGGCATTAAGTCCATCTTACTAACACCCAAAGTGAGGGCAGTGGCACTGGCGATATAAATTGAAGAATAAGTACCGACAATAACACCTAAAAGTAAAGCTGTCGAAAAGCCGTGTATCAATTTTCCGCCCACAATAAACAAGACAATTAGCACCAATGCTGTTGTCACTGAAGTCATCACAGTTCTGCCTAGCATTTGATTAATAGAGGTGTTCATCACATTGACCGAGGCTTGTTTTCGCAACTTGACAAAATTTTCCCGAATACGGTCAAATACAACGATGGTGTCATTCAGTGAATAACCAATGACGGCTAAAACTGCCGCTAATACGGTTAAATCAAATTCCAACCTAAACAAGGAAAAAAATCCAACCACAAGCAGCGTATCATGTATTAACGCGGCGATAGAACCTAATGCAAAACGATATTCAAAACGGAACCCGACATAAATCAATATACCAAACAAGGTATAAAGAACGGCTAATCCGCCTTTTTCAATTAATTCGCCGCCAATTTGTGGTCCAACATATTCAACACGACGCATGTCAACTTGCTCGCCTGTTTGTTGTAAGATGCGCAAAATTTGACTACTTAATGGCTCTTCTTTCGATTCTTCATGTATTCCTAAACGAATTAATACATCTGTGGTGGTACCAAAATGTTGTACCACTGCATCGTCAAAGCCATTTTCATGCAAAGTTTCCCGAATCTTTTCAAGATCGGCAGATTGCTCATAGCCCACTTCTACCAGGGTACCACCAGTGAAATCAATTCCCAAAACGAGTCCCTGAGTCGCTAAGGACACAATACAAATTAACATTAATATCGCAGAGGCTGCCATAGCAATGTGGCGTTTGCCCATAAAATCATATTTGTAATCAAATCGAGTTAAAAACATTTTCAATTATTCTCAATAAAATGGATTAATCTTTAAAGAAGATACAGGTTTTTAAAATAAAAGAAATACCATTTTTCCAAAAAATGGTATTTCTAAAGACATTAAACCGGTAATTTAACCAATGTTTTACTACCATAGATATAGTTAATGACAGCACGAGTCAACATAATGGCAGTAAACATGGAAGTGATAATACCTAAAGACAATGTAATGGCAAAACCCTTAATCGGTCCAGTCCCAAAGCTAAATAACATGAGTGCTGCAATTAAGGTTGTGAGATTGGCATCGAATATCGTGATAAAAGCCTTTTCATAGCCAATATGAATACTAGACTGAGGGCTATTGCCATTGGCAATTTCTTCACGTATTTTTTCAAAAATCAAAACGTTAGCATCAACTGCCATACCTAAAGTCAATACAATACCTGCCATACCTGGCAAAGTGAGCGTGGCTTGTAATAAAGATAATAAAGCTACCAAAATGACCACATTCATCAACAAAGCAAAATTGGCTACCAAACCAAAAGTTTTATAGCGCAACCACATAAATAACATCACCGCGGCAAAAGCAAGCATGATGGACAATAAGCCGAGATAAATATTCTCTTCACCCAAACTGGGTCCTATTGTGCGTTCTTCAATGATTTCCATCGGTGCTTTGAGGGCACCCGCTCGCAATAGTAAAGCCAGATTATTCGCTTCACTCGAAGATAACCCTGTAATCTGGAAATTTTTGCTAAATTCTTCCTGGATAGTGGCTACATTGATGACTTCTTCAGTCTTACTACGGGTTGTGACTTTTTCGCCATCTACCAGCTTCGTTTCTATATGATATTCTATGAATACCACAGCCATCGGTTTACCCACATTTTTTCGCGTCGTCTGAAGCATTTTTTTTCCACCCCGACTATCCAACCGTACTACAGCTGCGGGTCGCCCGGAACGTTGATCAATGGTTGCCGCCGCATCCGTGATTTGATCGCCTGTCGCAATCACGCGGCGCTTCAATAATACGGGATTACCATCGCGTTCATGATATAAACGGGCATTGAGTGGCACCTTCCCATTTTTTTCAACTTCAAACCATTTTTCACGGGTATCTTCAGTCATACGAAATTCTAAAGTCGCTGTTGCGCCTAAAATTTCTTTAGCCCGTGCCGTATCCTGGACACCTGGCAACTGCACGACAATCCGCTCATCGCCCTGCCGCTGAATCACTGGCTCCGAGACACCTAATTCATTGACGCGATTACGTAGCGTCGTGATATTTTGTTCTAAAGCTTGTTGGCGACTTTCTATCAGTGCTTTTTCAGTAAATGTCATAAACAAGCGATATTCATTTATACCATCCTTTTCCGTTATGTCAAAATTATCATACTGTTTGTTCACCAATTTTATCGCTTCATTGCGTGTTTCTAAGGCACTGAAAGTCACTTGAATACCACTACCTTCTTTCGTCACGCGATGAATGCCCTTATAACGCAGTTTGTTTTCACGAAATAGGGTACGCAATTCGTTGATATGGGTTTCTTCATCCTGACGAATAGCCGTTTCCATATCCACCTGCATTAAAAAATGCACCCCTCCGCGTAAATCTAAACCTAAATACATTGGCATTGCACCCAATGCCCGGAGCCAATCCGGGGTTGCGGGTGCCAAATTTTGCGCGACAACGTATTCAGACAAGGCATCTTTTAAGATGGTATAAGCCTTGAGTTGAGTGTTATTATCCTTAAAACGCACCAATAATTGTTTTGGAGTGCGTTCAATACGAATAAAAGGGATATTAACTTCTTTCAGTTTAACTTCTACAATGTCTTGCACTGTGTCATCAATTTTCACATCCCGTGCATAAGCGGGAGAAATTTGCACAGCGGGATCTTCACCAAATAAATTGGGTAGCGCATACAAAGCACAAATGGAGATCACAACACCAATCAACAGATATTTCCAAAGTGGGTATTGATTCATAAAAATGTTTAAGTTTTCGTTAAAAAAAAACGTTAATTAAAACGTTGTTAGCATTTTACCGTTTTACAAGGTATTTTTCAGGGTCCCCTTAGGCATGATAGTTGCGACGGATTGACGTTGTAACTTGATTTGCGTATTGGAAGCGATTTCAAGTACGATGAAATTATCACCCACGTTAGTAATCTTACCTAACATTCCACCATTGGTGACGACTTCATCCCCTTTAGCCAGCGAATCAACCATCTGCTTATGCTCCTTGGCTCGTTTTGTTTGTGGACGTATCAACAAAAAATAAAATACCACAAATAAAACAACCAGCATGATAAGATTAAGTAAACCTGCATCTCCGGCAGGAGGTGCGGCTTGCGCCCAAGCATTCTGAATAAAAAACTCCATAACTATATCCTTTTAAAATTAGCCAATTAAAATAATATAGTATGCCATAAAATGGTTCATTTTATCTATTTTTTATCTATTTTTATATAAAAAATTTCGGCACCTTTACATTTATGACGATATTTAATGGATATGAAAATTTGAATCTTCTGAAATTAAAAAAAACCATAACAGACTATTTTTAATTCATAATTCACAATTCACAATTTATGATAGAAATGTTGGAAGATAAACTTTTTCCAACATTTCTTGATATTCCAGGCTAACATTGCTGTCAATAGTTATACCACCACCGCTTTTATAAATCAATTGATTCGGATTTTGTTCAATAAACCGAATCATCACAGCACTATCTAATTGCTCACCATCAAAATATCCAAAAACACCGGTAAAAAATCCCCGCCTATAACTTTCTACTTCTTTTATAATTTCAAGCGTTTTTATTTTCGGCGCACCTGAAATCGAACCGGCGGGCAATAACGATAGTAAAATATCACCCATTCGTTCATGCCAGGTATTTTCTAAAACACCTGCAATTTCTGAACTCACTTGTAAAAGTGCTTTTGGACCGGCTTTAATTTTATCTATGTATCTGAATTTATTGACTTTTACTTTTTTTGCTACCTTGGATAAATCATTTCTAAGCAAATCCACTACCATTGTATGTTCCGCTTTTTCTTTTTCATCAGCTAATATTTTTTCACGAGCGTTTGGAATCAATGCATTAATGGTGCCCTTCATTGGATAGGTTTTAATCAAATTATTTTTTATACTAATAAACCTTTCCGGTGAAAAAGTCACAAATTGATTCTGAAAATAAAGTTTAAAGGGGGCTTGACTTGCAAAAAATATATTTAATAATGATGTATTAATTTCGATTTCAGTCGGAAAAGTTAAATTAAGTAGATAAGTATTGCCTTCAACCATTTCTTTGAGCACACGATTAAAAGCTACCGTGTATTGAGAAAGACTGATCGCTTTTTTTTTTAATAAAAACCGTTCACTTTTAAAATCATCACAATTGTTCACATTAGAAAAGCCATCAATGGAAAAAAATATCTGATTATCTAATTTATCCAGGGGCGCAATATAAAAATGCTTGATTTCAAAATCAATCACAAATAAAAAAGGAATTCTTGCTTTGCCTAATTGGTTTAATTTATTTTTCATGTTATTTGTATAAAGTACAATAATCTTTCAAGAAAAAATAGCCTGTGCAAAAATACTATTTTGATTTTTGAAAATTTTTGGCTGGAATGCCACCAAATCGTCTCGCTGAAAGAACCGCTAAATGCTCTGGGGTGACGAGGGATTCGCCCAATTCTGCCACATAAGCTTCAGCACGTTTTTTAACCATTTTACGTAAGAATGCGGGAATTCGCGCTATTCGCAGCGAAGCAGTCTGACTCCATTTAACGTTCATCGTGGAGGATGACTGCGCTTGAATAATTGAGCCGCCTTGAGGGTGATAAGCACACAATGGATCGGCATCCATTAAATCCTTCCCCGCCGCCAATGGGCGGGCGCGGCAACCGCCACACAATTTTTGATATTCACAGACACCACAATCCCCTTTAAGTATCGGTGCTCGTAATGTCTGAAAAACGGGAGCTTGATCCCAAATCTCCCAAAAGGAATGTTCGCGAATATTGCCCACTTCATTAGGAATATAGGGGCAAGCTGTCACACCACCCTCTGGCGTGATACGACAATAATGGGTGCCTGCGATACAGCCATCTCCTTCATTGCCGCTGATGCGATTAAGAGGGGAATCGGGATGACGCTGATAAGCAATCCGTTTGTAATGGGGCGCACAGCGAGGGCGAATAATCATTTCCTGATTGTTTGCCTGTGCTTCAATCAAATCAGTCAGCACCTGTTCATATTGTGCAGCACTTATATCAGAATTCAATTGAGCGCGCCCGGTGCAAACCAAAAAGAATACATTTAAAACTCGTGCCCCTAACAAACGAGCAAAATCAATCATCGCTGGCAGTTCTTTCGCATTATTTTCGGTCACTGAAAAATGGATTTGGAAAGATAAACCATAACGGCGGCAATTTTCAATACCTGTCATGGTTTGAGCCCATGTTCCAGCCCCCCCTCGAAAAGCGTCATGATAAGTGGGGTCGAGTGAATCTAAACTAATGCCTACCCCTAATACCCCTGATTTTATCAATGATTGTACCCGATGTTCTGTGAGCAAGACTCCGTTAGTGCCCACTACCATAGATAAGCCAAGTTGAGAACCATGAGCGATCAAGGTTTCTAAATCACGGCGCACGAGCGGCTCCCCACCTGTTAAAACAACCATCGTTTCAATGCTGCGCTGCGCAATATTATCCAATAAATGACACACTTCATTGGTGGTGAGTTCATTAGGGCTGCCATGTTGTAGAGTATTTGCATCTAAGTAGCAATGATGACAGGCAAGGTTACAACGGCGAGTCAGGTTAATAGCTAATAATAAAAGATTATTCATTTTTTTGTTTGTATTTGGGTAGTGATATATACTTTGAACCTTAAATTAATAGTTAAAGAAAAATATCATGATACAAAGATTTCCTTTATAATAAACTAAAGTATATTCAGACTTCTTTTAAAACAGCTGATTTATCAAATTTCGTTAAATATTTTGCCAATTTACCTGATTTAGACAATTAAAGATTATTGAAATCAATCAATTTGATACAGAATATTTTTTTTGAATTATTCCAATTCTCAAACAGAAAAAAGATAGCACGATGGCAATAAAATTGAAAAATGCTCATAAATCGCGTCCAAATTCTTCAGCTCGCAATCTCGACTACCAATTTTATTTCCTATTTCGGAGGCATTGGTGGAAAGATGAACAGCATCTTTATGAGCCGTTTGAAAAATTTGGTGCGCTTCAAAATATGGGTATCCAAATAGATAGCGATAAACGCTTATTTCGGCGCAATGCACCAGCACAAAGCCCTTTGGCAAATTGGCAAACGCATTTGAAAGCCGCCTGGGATGATATTTGCGAAACCTATCGTCAAGCCATTAGCCCAGACAATCCAGAACGAGGGCTGGATGAAGCTTTGCTATATTGCCAAGATAATTTATTGGGCGTGGCTTTAATTATCATGGATGAAGATTTAAAGCGGCATGAAATTACCCTGGATTTATACGGTTCACCACATCATAAGTTAGGCGAATCTCGTTTTAGTTATGATGCTGAAGCTGTATTATTTAGTATCCAGGATAAGGCGGGTGAGATGCCAGCACCTGCTACATTTCACGCCTTCACGCCAAGCCTAGATAAGCCTGCTCTAAAAACCTATAATTGGACCTTGTGCTTTGATAAACCTGTGCCCTATCTCATGCAAATGGAATCAACCGGCTTTTTAAATAATCCTGCTTTTGTCGTGTATGGATTAGCGCATGGCGATGCACTGACAGCCATTGAGCAGCAGAAAATTTGGCCAAACGCATTACAAAAAGTGTTATGTGGCACAGTGGGTCAAGATCAACCGATGAAAACGACGGCTATTTTGAATAGCATCATCGCACGCCTACTCATCAGTGAAGCGGTGTTTGAAACGTTAGATTGTGAGGCACGTCAATTACGCTTTGAATTGCAACGAAAAACGGCGCATTATTTTGCAACGCCTGATAAAAGTATCGAAGATACCCCCAATTCCGTGCTTGAAGATCAATTACGGGAAATGGAGGGCTTAGTGGCACAAACTGATTTTGCTTTGGGTCGTTTTAGCCAAGCGATTAAGACACTGCAAATTAATCATGAAAATTTTCAGTGGCGTTTAAATCATCAGCACCATGAGGAAACAGCATGGCAACTTGATTGGCAGAGTGATAGTCAATATCCGCCGCTGTTAGAACCTTTGTATATAGGGCTAGAAAGCTTAAAGAATCATGTTGCCTATATTAACGGGAAATTGACGCATTTGAAAGGTGCATGTTCCAGTTGGCGTTCTTATGTCACCGAAAATCGACAAAATTTGACAGAACACCTTGGGCATGTCGGGAATATCATTATTTTGTTACTCACCTTGGGCGAACTGTTTAGATATAATTGGGACCATGAGAGCTTTGGATTTAGCTTTTTAGATTATTTTGCGACGGTATTAAATCATCCAGTGACTTATCTGGCGATTATTATCTTTTTTCTGTTATTTGTCTTACGCCATTATAGCAAAATGTGGTTAAAGTGGCTGAAGTATAAATTTCGCTATGGGCAAGCAAAGTAGTAAAGTAGGTCGGGTTAGATTTTTTTGCGCAGCAAAAAAACGTAACCCGACAAAGGACTTAACAGATTATACCGAACAGCAACTTGAAGACATTGAACCAAAATGGGAATCTGTCATCGTAACCTTTATCTAACCCCATTGTTCATCATTTGTTGCAAATTGCCTTGGCTTAATACTTGTTGTTGTGATGGCGAGCCTCTATTCCAGAGCAAATTAAGATCAACATTTTGTCGCATTGGTGCAGCTATAACGAATACTGGTTTACGTTTTAAACCCATCATACCAGCAACGAGGTTGGAAGGAAACATCTCGATTCCATTGTTATAATCAGTTACTGTCGCGTTATAAAAACGGCGAGATGCGGAAATTTGTTCTTCAACTTCATTCAGGCTTGCTTGCAAATGTAGAAAATTTTGATTAGCCTTCAAGTCAGGGTAAGATTCAACCGCAATCATGATTTGCCCTAAAGCACCAGTTAGCTGATTATCCAATGTCACCCTTTCTTCATCAGATAAATCGCCATGAATAGCCTGAGTACGTATATATGTCAGTCTTTCTAGCAATTCCCGTTCATGAACCGCATATTGTTTTACAGTCGAAACCAAGTTAGGTATTAAGTCATAACGTTTTTTGAGCATGACATCCATACCACTAAAAGCGTAGTTGACTTGATTTTTTTTATCAATCAGACTGTTGTAAAGAACCATTACTACAATTCCAGCTATAATAAATATTCCTAACAACATTACAAACATAACTAGCAGAATACTACCAAGCATATTTTCCCCTTTGTGAGAATTAAAATAAGTAGTTACTAAAATAACACTTATGTTCGCCCCTACAAGAACAAATTTTGTAGGGTTTACCTTGGGTGTTAAATTTGGAGCGATTTTGTCATTTATTTTTCACCCGGTTTTTAAGCTAAGGTTAGAAATCCGATTTTTGGCAAAAATCGGATTTCTTTAGCACATCAAGGAATAAAAATAGGGTGAAAAATAATGGGTAAAACCACGCTATATTTAACACACCAGGGTTTACATAAGTGTCAACCCTTATTAATTGATCATTTTTTTCAAATTGTCTTGACTGAATACTGGTAATGAAGCTCCTTTACTCCAAATTCGCCGGTTAAGATTGAATTCTTCTACGATGTCTTTGACAAATGACAGATAGATAAATTCTTTACGATAAAGCTTAAAATTTAACAATGTACTTGAAATTTTTGGTTCAAAAAATGGAAGTATTACTTTCCCCATAACTGCAGAGCCACCCAAACTTGGTATTCCAACATATAATATACCATTCACAAAAGATAGATAAATTGTTCGATGTTGAAGACTAAAGCTTAATATACGCTGCATTAAACTGAGCGATAAAACATAACGAGCGGTTATTTGATCATCACTATATACCGCAAACATTTTTTCAAATTCAGGGCTTTCTAATTTTACCAATTGTCCATAATTATTATTATATTGATATTGCGGTACGACTACAGTTCTACCCTCAAAAGCTTTATTAAAATCAAAAACAAAAAATAACCCTGAATAAGATGTTACAGTTTCCGTACCTTCCTCAGTTTCTACGGTATATGTAGCTCTGATTTCAGAAAATCGTGCTGCCGTGTTGCCCAGCATACCTTCAACATAATCTTCGCCATCAACCCGTTCAGCGTAAAATAATCCGCTTGCTATAAAATCATTAAATAATATATTTTTTTGAGGATAATAGGTTAAGCTTTCATCGACAGTGGCAACAATAGCGTTAATAATTTCGGCTTTAAATTTTTTCCTATATGGTTTGACTATATTGAAGGAAATGATGTTATATATAACAATCGAAACGGTTGGTGGTATTACAATCAAAAAAATGATAGCTAGAATTCGCTCATCACCATGAAGCGAATTAATAACATTCGTGAACAATACCGCCCATATTACTATAGTGAGCAAAAAGAAAACTCTTTTCCAAAAAGTTAGCTTATCGTGGATTATTTTACGTTGCTTTTCAAGTACTTCTAACTTTGGTTTCAAGTTATTCTCATACAGAGCTTCGATTCTACTTTGTTTCTTTGGGGCGAGGTATTTCTTAGGTTTACAGGGTATTAGTCCTTTTTTGCGACAATGACGCGAGCAGAGATATAAAACAATAACAATAGGTGTGAATACCATCAAACCCCAAGCAAATTCTATTCTAAAACCGGTGGTAGGAAACTCCATAGAATTAAAAGCAATATAAGCAATAATGGCAGCCAGAATTGTTAATGGTAAACTAACATATGTCATCCACCAATAACATTTTCTTTTGACTTCATGAAATTTTTTATTATAAGCAATGATTTCTTGCTCTGTTTGAGTTTTCATATTTAGTAATTATTAATTTAAACGACTGCGTCGCCGGTTTGGTTTATGTTATCGCTTTTGTTAATTAGTAATTATTTAATTGTAATTCTTAATTAGGGAGTGGTGAGCCTTTGCTCCGCATCGACGTAAGAATATTATGGAGTCCAAACCTTCAGATATTGTTTCATTATGCTAACCTTTAATATTAAACGACTGCGTCGTGGGTTGGGTTCATAATTATTTATGTATGATAAAGTTATTGATATATTATATCATAGTTAAATTATAATTTGGTACAACTATAATTGAGTATAACAGCAATTGAGTACAATCGTAATTGAGTACAATCGTAATTGAGTACAACGGATTTAGGAATTCAACGGATTATTTTTTTCAAGAAGGGCAAACACACAGGTTTGCCCCTACAAAAGAAGGGCAAACACACAGGTTTGCCCCTACAAATTTCGCTATAAATAAAATCCGTTGAATTCCTAAATCCGTTGTACTAAACATTATCAATAATATTATGAACACCAAAACACTACTCGCTTTTTTATTAGCCCTACCAAATGCAGATGTTCACCCCGCGAATGATTCTGCCTTAAAACGACTGCGTAATAAATTGCTTCAAGTCAACCAACAACCTGAAATTTCCAGCAAGATTGGGAAAATATAATGATGAACCGGCAAAGGTGTCTAAGACGTTATTGCAACAATTGAGTGATTGGTTAAAACAGAAAGTGAAATAGCTGGATTATGACAAAATTTATTTACCCTACCCTGGATTTATTTCTTTATGATTTACGGGAAGGCTTGGGGCAAACTGAGGCAGAGGTTGAAAAGAACCGAAAGCAGTTCAAGCAAAAACTTCCCCAAATCAATGATAAAGAATTTGATCGGCGCGATGCCGAATTTTTTGAGCCTGAGTATGCGGAATTGTTAGGCGCACAAAGATATAGTCAGTTTGAATCTGAGAGTTATAAGGGCTATCATTACCCTGTGCGACTGAGTGATACTTATGGACTGTTGCTAGATTGCTCATTGAAAGCAGATCAGCAAGATGATGATTTACAATGGATTTCTGATTTACGCGCCTATATTAGTGATCAATTGAATGGGCAAACTGGCACCGTTGGACAAACTTGGATGTTTTCCGCACAATTGCCTGATGTTTTATTAGTGCAAGAGTATGAATTGTTTGCGGAACGTTGCTATGAAGCGTTAATACCTGGTGCCAATTTTAGCAGCAATCAAACGGGGCAAAGTGAGTTTTTAGGTGGGCATTGGTTTGAATGTTGGCAACCTAATACTGTCAAATCAGATGGAATGAATGTGGAAAATCACCATGTGATGATTGCCCTTTATCCCAATGAACAAACGATGCAAGCGGCGGCTTCATTTTATCCAGATTTTATGCGCCTATTGATGTCTCGCCATAAGATGATGTGGGCTTATGCTCAAAGTCGGGAATTAAAAAAACGTTTAAAAGCAGGAATTGTAAAAATTGAAGAAACTCGGAAAGAATTAGAGCGTTATAGTCTCCAACGCTTTAACGCGGATAAATTCCAACAAACTTTGGATCAAGCCTGGAAGATACTCTCTGATTATACGACTGCATTAAACCGGTTGGCTTTACAAGCGGCTACTATGAAAACGAATTTGGGTAATTACCAAAAACGTTTAGGCATCATTGAAGATAAAGCGGCTGAAAATTTGGTTTTTTTAAAACTATTAAGTACTCAGGTGCAGGAAAAATACTTGTTACAGGTGCAAACTGATCATAGCAATTTAACACCTGAATTACGCTTATTAGAAAATATTATTGAATATATTCGGGCAAGAGTAGCCATTGAAGAGGAGCACCGTGATCGTTCTTTTCAAGAAACCATAGCGACTTGGGGAATTGGATTAGCGGCAGGGGCGATTGTTGCTTCGGTTTCAGGGCAATTTCCTGATACGCAAGTCACCAAAAATTTATTTGATATCATCGGTTTGACAATATCTGATATTTGGTATAAACCAGCCAATTCTATTGTTTTGAGTATTGGGGCAGCGGTGCTGGCGGGTTTGGTGACAAAGCTGGTGATTTGGTTACGACGGCTGCGATGATTTTATTCACAGAAACTAAAATGAATCAAACAGATACTATCGCTGCTTTAGCTACCCCTGCGGGACGCGGTGGCATTGGTGTTATCAGAATATCAGGTCCCAAAAGCTCTGAAATAGCTCACACCTTATTAGGGCAACTACCACAAGCTCGTTATGCAACTTTCAGTAATTTTGTTGATAGTGAAAATAAGCTACTCGATCAAGGTATTGCCCTCTATTTTCCGGCACCCCATTCTTTTACTGGCGAAGATGTTTTAGAATTACAGGGACATGGTGGCGCCGTTGTCATGGATTTATTGCTTAATGCAGTTCTTCAGTTAGGCGCACGCCTTGCTCGCCCTGGTGAATTTTCAGAAAGAGCTTTTTTAAATGGCAAAATAGATTTAGCGCAGGCGGAAGCCATTGCTGATTTAATCGACAGCGCGTCAGCGCAAGCGGCACGTTGTGCATTACGCTCATTGCAAGGAGAATTTTCAGCCCAAATTCATGCTCTAGTTGCTCAAGTTATTTGGCTACGAACTTATATTGAAGCCGGGATTGATTTTGTCGATGAAGAAATTGATCTCCTAGCGGATGGGCAAGTTATTAAAAAAATTAAAAATTTGATTAATGATCTAGATAATACATTAGACAAAGCTAAACAGGGCTATTTACTCAAGGAAGGTATGAGAATCGTGCTGGTTGGTGAGCCAAATGTGGGAAAATCTAGCTTACTAAATTGTTTAGCAGGCAGAGACACTGCTATTGTGACACCTATTCCTGGTACAACACGCGATGTTGTGCGTGATCAAATTCAATTGGATGGGATGCCCTTGTATATTACCGACACGGCTGGCTTACGTGAGACGAATGATCCGGTGGAACAAGAAGGCATTCGTCGCACGAAACTCGCTATCAAAGAGGCGGATGTCGTTATATTACTGTTGGATGATCGTCATCCTGATGATCGTTTCGACTCGAATTTACTTGTTTTTCTTCCTCAACATCCCTTAATTATTCGCAATAAAATTGATCTGAGTGGGCATTGTGCGGGCATGAGTGGGGAGCGTGTTTTATATTTATCGGCAAAAACAGGGGAAGGCATTGAGGTGTTTAAAAATTATTTAACAGAGAAAATGGGTTTGCATAGTTATACAGAAGGTAATTTTATGGCACGCCGCCGCCATTTGGATGCTTTGCAACGTGCCAAAATTGCCTTTTTCACCGGTTTGAATCATGCCCAGAACAATTACAGTGAATTAGTCGCAGAAGAATTACGCCTAGCACAAAACGCGCTGGATGAAATCACAGGTGAATTTACGACCGATGACTTATTGGGGAAAATTTTTTCAACGTTTTGTGTTGGTAAATAGGACTTGCCCTACAATATTCTTTTTGCGAGTTCCGAAAATATTTATACGTAGGGGCAATCACAAGGGATTGCCCTGAGTAGTGACAATATAAAAAGCCCGTCGCTTTGTTTGAAAGCTATCTGGTTTTTCACGACGGTTCACTTCTTGCTCATTCAATGCCCTGACGGCGTATGATATCCAAATACCTTTCCTTAATGCTATCATACCGACTTTTGATTACCTCTCGTTCCAAGTGTTTATCTTCCAAAGTGGTTTTTGTATCTTTGATACGTTGACTAACGCCTTCAATATTTGTTTGAATGGCATTCATTTGGCTTTCTGAAAGTGAGGCTTGTTTCTTATTGTATTCAAAATTTTCGACCAGTTCTTCAAAATTACCTTTTAAGCCCTCCAAAATCGTTTCGATAGATTTGATTTGACCATCTATCGTAATCAGCTCTGCTTCACGAGCCAGTTCAATATCTTGCTCACTATTAAAGAGCTTAAGCAGGGATTTGTCTTCTTCTTCTTGTTGTTGACGTTGACGTTCTTTTTCTTTTTGCCTGTCGAGTTCAGCAATTTCTTCCTTCGTGAGAGCAGGTCTGACATGTTTCCACACGCCACTTTTATCACGTTTCAAAAATCCCTTTTGGGAATATTGTGGCGGCACATGATTGCCGCATTCACGTATTTCATCATCGTTATCCCAACAAAAATAGTCACTTGCTGGTAGCGGTGTTGTCATTAACAACAAAATTGGAAATAGGACCCGTTTGTTAAGGGTTTTGTTTTTCATAAAATTATCCTTGTATATAGATGTTCAGATAAGTTTTAGCTTAGACCTGCCAGGTTTTAAAAACCTGGCAGGTCTTGTAGCAGGGATAAAACTTTTATAGCTAACTATACGATTAACAATTGAGTTTTAGTCGCTGTTTTCTGAAAGAGCTAATTTTAACCCGTTATTGATTAAGAGCTATAGCCGCTTTTTTAGCAAAATAGGTCAAAATACCATCAGCCCCTGCTCGTTTCATCGCTAATAATGATTCCATCATCACCGCTTTTTCATCCAACCAACCTTTTTGAGCCGCTGCTATAAGCATAGCATATTCACCACTTACTTGATATACAAAAATCGGTACACCCCATTGCGCTTTAATTCTTTGCACAATATCTAAATAAGGCATACCCGGCTTAATCATGACCATGTCAGCTCCTTCTTGCAAATCTAATGCCACTTCGCGCAATGCTTCATCACTGTTAGCGGGATCCATTTGATAACTATATTTATTAGCCGTGCCTAAAGCATTAGCAGAACCAACCGCATCTCGAAAAGGTCCATAAAAACTGGAGGCATATTTAGCAGAATAAGCTAAAATTCGCGTGTGTCTATCGTTTTCCACCTCAAGTGCTTGGCGAATACTGCCAATACGTCCATCCATCATATCAGAAGGGGCAACGACATCAGCACCTGCCCTGGCATGAGAAAGGGCTTGTTTTACTAGCACGACGGTGGTTTCGTCATTCATAACATAACCACTATCATCTATTAAACCATCTTGCCCGGATGTTGTAAAAGGATCTAAAGCGACATCTGTGATAACACCTAATTCAGGAAATTCTGCTTTAATCGCCCGTACTGCTCGTTGGGCTAAGCCATCAGGGTTATAAGCTTCAGTCGCTTCAAGTGATTTTTTTTCAACCGGTACGACTGGAAATAGTGCAACGGCGGGTATACTTAATTTGACGATTTCAGTAATTTCTTTAAGCAATTCATCAATACTTAGGCGGAATTGATCGGGCATAGAAGTAATGGCTACCCGTTGTTTTTTGCCTTCCATTACAAACAGTGGATAAATCAAATCATCACTTTTAAGATGATTTTCACGTATTAAGCGGCGGGAAAAATCATCACGGCGCATTCTACGCAAACGTAAATTAGGGAAATGTGCTAAATGTGACATTTTTTAATTTTTGTGATATAATTATAATTTTATACGAGATGATCCCAATTTTCAACAAATTTTTACAATTAAATTTATTTAAATAAAATTGAAAGAAATCTTGATCTTTATTATAATTAATAATTATAATTACAAATTTCAATTTTTCAAGGCTAACAGCTAAAGTAGAATTACTAAAAAACAGGATTAATATGACACAAATATTTGGGCATTTTATTGAAGAATTACCGAAACAAGAAGAATATTTAACCATAGGTTTTTCACCTTCTTCTTTATCATTAAAGAAGCGATGGAAAAATAATGGTTTGTCGGCTGACTTTATTGCTGATTATTTTAAAATGTTCTTTATCAGTAACCAGGTGGATGATGAAGGGATGAATAATAGTATTCTTATAGATAATCTTTGGAATATGGTAAAATATATCGCCAATGAATTACTCGAAAATGCGATGAAATTTCAGGATCAAACTATACCTATTACGGCTAAAATTGAATTTTCACTATATAGTGATGAATTAATATTTTGCATCACTAATGGTTTACTTGAAGAAAAAGTGAAAGAATTTCATGTATTTATAAATAAATTGCTGTCTGAAGAAACGGAAAACTTGTATTTTCAGATGATGAGAAAAAATGCTAAAAGTGATAGTAACGTATCCAGACTGGGCTTACTCAGTATAATGTATGATTATTCAGCTAAACTCGGTTGGAAGTTTGAAGAACTCCAAACCACTCCACCGGTTATGACAGTTAATACGATGGTGTCTATAAAATTAAAACCTTTATAAAAGTTTAATTATGGAAATAAAAACCGATAAGTATAATATTACTTATGATCTAGCAAATGCAACTGTCACTTGTAAAGGTTCCTTACTTCTTAATGGTGCAAAAGAGTATGAACCCATCTTACAACTTCTTAATCAAGCGGCAGAGCAACAACAACCTAACAGCCTAACGATTGATATTCGAGAATTAAAATTTTTAAACAGTTCTGGCATCAATATGATGACTAAGTTTGTGATCAATGTTAGTGACATCAAATCACTTGAACTTAATTTAATCGTAATTGCTTACAAAAAAATAGTTTGGCAGGAAAAATTGTCAAAAAATTTGCGGCGCCTAATGCCTACTTTGCTTGTTAAATTAGAATAGTGTCAAAATCCCAAAGCTGAAGCTTTGGATTCCAAACAATGGCTTCTTGAAGTCTAAAGCTTTAGCTTTGAAAGTCTTATTCTAAGGGCAAACCGATATTTGCCTATACATAATATTTATGTTCTTTGCGACGGGTGCCAGCCCGTTGAGTGATCACCCCTTTTATCATGTCTAAACCAGAAATTTTTAAGGTTGGATATTTATCATTTAGGGGCTTCAAAAAATACTGCTCATTTTCAATGAGCAACTGCCTAAAAATATACTCATTTTCATAAACTGCAAATACATAAGAGCCATTTTCAAGCGCACCCCCAGGCTCAATAATAATAATATGCCCTTCAACAAACTCAGGAATCATACTATCCCCTAACACACTTAGGGCAAATGGTTCATTTTCACATGCTTTCATATTAAATTATTAGTTATCAGTTATTAGTTGAGCGGATAAGCAAACTTTATTGTATACTGCACACGGTTATAATTTAAACTTTTTATTCACCGAGGCAATCCATTGTGGTTGCCCTTGAATTTTAATCATTAATTCACCATTTCTGGGTATGTTCTGAAAATAATGCTTAATGATGAACTATCCCTGTTCACCGTTTTCATTAATTGGGATAATAAATCGTGTATAATTAATTTTATTAGGAATAATTATATTTATGTATACTCAGCACCGGAACAAACTTAACTTTTTTCAATAAGGTGGGCAAATAAACACTTGCACACCCTATCTAAAAGTTTAAGTTATGGCTGTGGAAGGGATATTTATAATTAATTCTTAATTGCAAATTATAATTTACAATGGTTAAATTAAGATTAAGCTAACCATTTTAGGGAAAAATTGACATAACTCCTTATTTAATAAGGGGATTTTTTTAGAAAATCTAAGGATTTTAAAATCGTGGAACAATTTCGAGGTACCACCATTTTGTCAGTACGCCGTGCTGGAGAGGTTGTGATAGGTGGGGATGGACAGGTTTCTCTGGGCAATACGGTTATGAAACATAATGCCCGTAAAGTGCGGCGATTATATCACAATAAAGTGATCGCCGGTTTTGCCGGCGGTACAGCTGATGCTTTTACTCTGTTTGAACGTTTTGAAGGTAAATTAGAAAAACACCAAGGTCATCTGACCCGTGCGGCGGTGGAATTAGCAAAAGATTGGCGTACTGACCGCATATTGCGGCGTTTGGAAGCCCTATTGACGATAGCTGATAAAACGGCTTCATTAATTATTTCGGGTACCGGTGATGTGATAGAGCCGGAAGATTATTTGATGGCAATTGGTTCCGGTGGCTCTTATGCACAAGCTGCTGCCCGAGCTTTGTTAGATAATAGCACATTGAGTGCCAAAGAGATTGTTGAAAAAGCATTACATATTGCAGCTGATATTTGTATTTATACTAATCACAATTTAACCATTGAAAGCATGACTACCGATTCAGCTTGAGGCGGCGCGAAAAAAACTATGAGCGAAAAGACTCCAAAAGAAATTGTCAAAGAATTAGACAAACACATTATTGGTCAACAGGCTGCTAAACGGGCTGTCGCTATTGCACTGCGTAATCGTTGGCGACGTATGCAATTGGAGCCTGTTTTACGCAATGAAGTGACTCCAAAAAACATTTTAATGATAGGACCCACCGGGGTAGGTAAAACCGAAATAGCCCGGCGTTTAGCGAATCTAGCCAGCGCTCCCTTTATTAAGATCGAAGCCACCAAATTTACCGAAGTGGGTTATGTCGGTCGTGATGTGGAGTCAATCATCCGCGATTTGGTTGATATGGCTGTAAAAATGACCCGCGAAGATGCCCTGATTCAAGTTGAAGAACAAGCTTTAGATGCTGCTGAAGAGCGCGTATTGGATGCTTTGTTACCTTCACCACGGAGTGGTACTCGTTATGAGCAATCTCCCGATGAACCTTCATCGACACGCCAGAAATTCAGAAAGATGCTACGTGAAAATGAACTCAATAATCGGGAAATTGAAATTGATGTGAGTGAAACTCGCGTCGGTGTAGAAATCATGGCACCGCCAGGCATGGAAGAAATGACTAGCCAATTGCAAAGCATGTTTCAGAATATGGCAGGCACGCGGACGAAAACCCGTAAACTGCGTATCAAAGAAGCAATGAAACTGCTAAAAGAAGAAGAAGCAGCGCGATTGGTCAATGATGAAGAGCTGAAAACACAATCCATTGAGCGAGTAGAACAAAATGGGATTGTGTTTATAGACGAGATCGATAAAGTCACTAAACGATCTGATGTAATAGGTGGAGCTGACATTTCGCGTGAAGGTGTACAACGTGATTTATTGCCACTGGTTGAAGGTTGTACGGTGAGTACTCGCTATGGCATGGTTAAAACGGATCATATTTTATTTATCGCGTCGGGTGCTTTTCATTTGGCAAAACCTTCTGACTTAATTCCTGAATTGCAGGGACGTTTGCCAATTCGTGTGGAGCTTAATGCGCTCAATACCGAAGATTTTGTGCGCATTTTGACGGAACCAGATGCTTCCTTGACGGAGCAATATACCGCTTTGATGCAAACGGAAGAGCTCAAACTGGAGTTTACTGAAGACAGTATCAGACGATTAGCTGAAATGGCATGGCAAGTCAATGAGCGAACTGAAAATATTGGGGCGCGACGATTGCATACGGTGATGGAGTGTTTGTTGGAAAAAATCTCCTTTGATGCGCCGGATAAGAAGGGAGAGATGATAACAATTGACGTTGACTATGTCAATGAGCATTTAAATGAACTGGTTAATAATGATGATCTAAGCCGGTACATCCTTTAACTTTTCAGTTACCAGTTATCAGTTATTCAGTTATCAATTAGCCTTTCGCTCCTAATTATTCAAGTGATTTCTTCATTTTAAAACAACTCATTATTTTCAATATCTTCACCTCAGCGAAGATATTGTATTTTAAGAATGATTTATTATGATAACTGAACACTGATAACTGATAACTGAACACTGATAACTAACTGAAAAACATGGCTAAAAATATTCCCACTCCAACTGAAATTAATTTACATCAAAAATCCCGTATTTTGGAAGTGACTTTCGATACAGGTGAACATTTTGAATTAACTTGTGAATATCTACGGGTTTATTCCCCTTCTGCTGAAGTGCGTGGACATTCCTCAGAACAAGCTGTTTTACAAGTTGGCAAAGCGGATGTCAAAATAGACAAAATTGAACAAGTCGGCACTTATGCCATACAGTTGTTTTTTGATGATAACCATGATAGTGGCATTTATTCATGGGAGTGGTTGTATTATCTAGCTAAGAAGCACGATCAATTGTGGCAAGAATATTTAGAGAAGTTAGAAAAGGCGGGGCAAAAACGTGCACCGACTCCTGATAATGAATAATGCTTTTCATTCTGTCTCCAACCTGCGGGTTGGAGACAATGCCGCCTATGAGGAGTATAATGATGTTGGCATGTTTTTGAAGGAAAAAAATGGATAATCAAAACGTTAAAAGGGCTGAAATTGAAGACACTGATGAAGACTATGAAAGGGAATCAAATGAAGCATTTGATCCGAGAAATATTGATATTTCAGTAGAACAACAAAATATTGACTTTCTTATCGGCAAACTTGAAGACGGAGAAATAGATTTAAACACCGAATTTCAACGTTCTACAGATTTATGGGATGCCTGTAAAATGAGTAGGCTTATTGAATCTTTAATGGTTCGTTTTCCGATACCTGGTTTTTACTTTGACATCACTGACAAGAATAATTGGCAAGTTGTTGATGGTTTGCAAAGATTATCAGCACTTAAAAAGTTTGTGATCGATAATGAACTCAAATTACAAAAATTAGATTTCCTCAAAGAAATTGAAGGTAAAAATTTTAAAGACTTGTCAGATGATGATGTATACAAACATCTCATTAGAACTATGAAACGTACACAAATCGTTTTATATTTTATACGCCCTGGTACTCCAAAACCCGTCAAATATCGTTTATATGAAAGAATTAATACCGGTGGATTAAAACTTAATCCACAAGAAATCCGTCACGCTCTTAATCAAGGTTTAGCTGCTAATTATGTTGAAGAATTATCTCAACTATCTGCATTTAAGGAAGTTGTTAGCATTTCCAGTAACAGAATGCTAGATAGAGAATTAGTATTACGCTATGTTGCGTTTCGAGAAATACCATTTTATAACTATAAGTTGCCTTTCACTAAATTTCTTGATAATGCGATGGGAAATATAGCAAATTGTTCTAATACTAGGAGAGAACAATTAAAACAAGAGTTTGCAAAAGCACTAGAAACAGCCTACCAAATATTTGATGATAAAGCGTTTCGTAAAAAACCAGGGGCAAAGTATAATGGAGCTTTATTTGAAACATGGACAGTTAATCTATCACAATTGACAGATGAGAAAAGAGTACTGTTAGTTTTAAATAAAGCCCAAGTCATTAACTTTTTCAACTTATTACTAACCAATAATGAGGAGTTTGAAAACTCAATTTATAAAAACTTTTCAACTATTAAAGGTGTCAAAACCCGATTTATAGAAATTGAACAATTGATTAAAAACGTACTAGGCAATCCTAATATTATAAAATAGTAATGATTAAACGTATCAAAGTTAAAAATTTTAAAGCATTAAAGTTAGCTGAACTTGAATTTAGTCATTTAAACCTATTCGCCGGTTTAAATGGTATGGGCAAATCAAGTTTTTTGCAAGTTCTACTACTATTGCGACAATCTTACTTACAGAATTTACTTCTGCATTTAAACGTTTCTTTAATGGTCAAAGTAAATACCCCAGATTTAAAAAGAAAGGCGTGCGTGATTCATTTTACTTATCAAATGACCAATTCAAAGTAGCTGGAAACCGATTTAGAGT
>Ga0164315_10000352_pt1 | contig 31119 bp, 27 predicted proteins | sample GuaBasSedimGuay6_FD_113737 | JGI IMG/M metagenome (GOLD analysis project Ga0164315, IMG submission 113737) | Subseafloor sediment microbial communities from Guaymas Basin, Gulf of California, Mexico - Guay6, Core 4569-2, 0-3 cm | ecosystem: Environmental > Aquatic > Marine > Hydrothermal vents... | reverse complement strand
GTTATTGGTTATTGGTTATTGGTTATTGGTGGCCTTTTTCAAGCGGGACGTTTGAAACGGGGAGGTTATTTTTTGATGAAGGTGAAACCTGAAGAATTGCCTTTGCCAATAATGCGTCCGATATACATGCCGGACGGTAGTTTGCTAATGTCCAGTTTTATCCAGGACTGTTCCGTATTATCACCTTGAACGATTATCCGGCAGGGCATTTGCTGTCCCAACAGGTTGTATAAATTGACCTCGGCCGCTCCCGTTGCCTGTTCGGGAACAATCAGGTTAACAACATTGTTCGCCGGATTTGGATACACCTTCTGCCGCATGTATTGAGCAGGAGATTCTGTGCGGTGAATGCCGATTTTCTTATTTCCCGTCAGTTCGATTTCCACACCCGTCTCATGTTTGTGCTCCGGCGATAATGTTATCAGCGATGAAGCTGTTGTTTCATATCCGGCTTTTTCGGCATCAATAATATAGCCGCCATAGGGCAGGTTACGGAAATAAAAATTGCCGTTTTCATCCGTCAGGGTATAAGCAAGAAGTTTAGTCCCTGAAGAGTTGTACAGAAACACGGTCATATTTGACAGGCCGTCGTCGCAGTATTCCAATGTACTGTTCTGTTCGAACCAGGAGTTGCAAAAGATGCTCTCTGTAAACATGTGACCAACCGGCATGGTAAAATATCCCGAAACAGATCCTTCGCCATCAGGCAGAAGGTAATCGGCCGAAGGTAGCATGATATCCACATCGTACGTATTGGCATCAATCCGGAAATACCAGGCCTCCTGCCACCTCAGTTTATGGGCATAATATCCGGGAACAGCACCGGCACTGTTGAGGGTGTCGGGAACAGCATACAGGTAATAATCCCCTTCTGTCAGTTTGTGAAAGATAAAATATCCGTCGTTTTCTGCCTGCGCCAGTTCAACAACCCGTGCGCCACCGGGTTTGTCTTGCATGGCCAATACCACGCCACCCGGTACCGGTATATTCTTATGCCACAGATTTCCTTCCACCGAAAAGAACGGTTCCAAAAACAAGTGAAGCGTATCGTAGGAAGATCCGCAATCAGACTCAGCCATAAAAACCAAAACGGCTTCACCCGATAAAACATCCTCCTCGCCCGGATAATACACCGGATGCATTGTTGTGTCATTGTCAAAAATTCCATCGCCGGTTGTTGTCCACTGAACGGTTTCGTAATAGAGTGCATAAGCTTCTGACAGCGTAAGTTGTTCATCGGCAAACAGTGTTGTGTCGTTTCCGGCAAATACCACGGGGTCGTCAAAAATATAGAGTGTCAGGCTGTCTTTTTTTACCACATCATGTGACAGCACGCTGATGGTCAGCACCACTTTTCCCGTTGCTTTGTCACTAATGCCCGGGTAATAGACCGGGTGCAGTGTTTGCGGATCGTTAAACGTTCCGTCGCCACCGGTCGACCAGTTAATGTTGTCGTAGGCAAACGGCACGGTACTTTCCTCCAGCGGGAACTCGTCATGCATTTTGCAGATCTCTCCGTCAGCACCTGCAAAGGGATAAATATCTGCAAAAGCGAACGGGCTTTCATGCCCCGACACCTGGGCATCGGTTACTTCCTGTGTGCTGTCGAGCGCTGTAACTGCAATCGTATCACTGATCAGGAAATCCGTCAGGAAAACGACCGTATCGCCTTCTGTATCTTTCTCAAGAGGGAAGGAGTACTTTTCAAATTTACCGTAATACAGTTTATATGTGCGCAGATCTTCTTCAGGATTAGCCAGCCACGATACTTTGACAGTGTTACCGACCTGTTGTTTAATCGCCTGCAAGGGTGGAACCACCGGGTCGGTGGTGTCGGCAACCGAGAGGAACGGTGTGAACACTACCTCACCCAATGCCGGGTCGTCTTCTCTATCCCATATCATTTTGCTTATATCACCGGCCTGATCCGTATTCCAGAAATTATCCGAAAGATTCACCTCATCAGGGGTGTTGTTTGTCACCACCTTTTCCTGATCCGGGTAAGCAAATAAATTGTTATGAACGAAGGTTGTCCCCTGTGCTTCGGAAATGTTAAAAATACTTCCGTTGTTCATCGAAAATGTATTGTTCCGTAAGCTGTTCTCCATTGAACCCTCAGAGAGATTTACAGCTTCCTGATTCTGGTAAAAACTGTTGTTGGTAACGACTGTACCTATTGTTTCCTGTTCGTAGAAAACAGCTATATGGTTTTTCCAGAAAATGTTGTACTGCACATCCATAGAATCCTGTGCTATCATCAGGCCGTAGCCGGCTTCGCCACCGTTCATCATGATGATGTTTTTACGGATCGTATTCCTGCCAAAAGCTTCTCCTCCCCCATTATCAAGCCAGATACCGTTGTTGGCTCCTTCGATCAGATTGTGCGTAACCAGGTTATTTATCAGAATACCACCATAGGCTTTTAATAAATAGATGTTGTGGTTTTCGTTTCTAAAAACACTGTTATCGATTGTATTTCCCGAAGCTTCTTCGCTGTATGTGGCTACTAACTCAATCCCGTCATAATTATCCTGAAAGAGACAGTTTGTGATCAGGCAGTTCCTGCTGTTAAAAAGCCGGACGCCAATATTCTGGCTTTTTACAAAGCATGAATTTTCAATAATTATTTCCTCGCTGTTGTACATATCAACAGCAATTTCAGCATCGCTGACATGTACATATGAGAGGCCATTCCCGTCTGTTCCGACCGAACCTGTATAGCTGATTCCTTTCCATTTCCAATCGAGTTCGCCGCGACCCGTATTAGCAAAAAACTTTACCGAATCATTTTCCTGACCAAGGGCACGAAGATTCCCTCCGAGCACGAAGATCCCTCTTCCCTGATTCACTTTTACAGTCACGCCAGCCTCAATAACAAGGGTTACCGAATCGGGAATTCTAAGATCCTGAACAACAATGTACGTATGTTCGTTGGTCCATACTTCGTTCTGTGTAAGCGTACCCCCCACTTCAATTTCATCCCTTGCCATTGCCTGGCCAAATATGGCAAATGCAAAGACAAACGGAAGCAGTTTCAGCAGACGCCACCAGCCGAAACTCCTCTGGCTTCTGTTCTTCCTGAAAAAAGGAAGCTGTGTACGGTATGTTCTGTTTTCACTAAAAGGCACGCTCTTTTGTCTGTTTAGCCCGGCTTAGTTAAAAATAAAAGACCAGGCCCAGTTTCAACCCCACCGCATTTATCCGGGTGCTTTCCGGAAAATCTGTTACCACCTCGTTAAAGTAACGCATGTAATAAATCTCGGTATTGAAGTCCACCTGGTCAGCAATTTGGTATTTCAAACCCGCTCCTGCAGTAACTGTATAATTGACTTTATTGAAATTCATGTCGTTAAAATCAGTTGCTTTTTCCTGATCGTTGCCGTAAATAGCCAGGCCGTTGTTGTAAATCAACAGATCAATCTGCCCTCCGGCTTTCAGATAAAGACGCATTTTGGCACTTTTATACAGATCGAAGGATGCCGACACATTTAAGCCAAGATACCCCAGTGTATTCGTTCGCTGGTAATTATATTCACGCATTTCGAGCGGTACCCACGAAGAATCGGTTACATAATACCAGGCTGTATCAAAATCAATGACCGTATAATAAATATCTACCGTGTCGGTGGCGTAAAAACCCCCATCGTAGTGGCTGTATTCCTGATTAAACCGGTGATTGAATTGTGTAAGGCGGAGGCCAAAAGTAATGTTCCATCTTTTGAGCATTTTGAGGGCATCGACCCCGAGAGAAAAGCTTCTCAGAGAAAAAGATTTCTGTCCTTTTACCAGAGAAAAGTCGTCCATAACAGGAGCTGCATAAACACCCATTGCCCAGCCTTTGTCGCGAATCTTTTCAGGCTGAAAATAATCAACCGGTAATTCTTTGATCTTTGTTGGTGTTTGTTTCTGTGGTTTTTCCTTTTCGATAAAAACCGTATCCATTATGCGGATAGTATCTATACGCACTATAGTATCATGAAGAAAGACGGTATCCAGTACATATTCCGTTAACAGTACCGGTTGCTCATTTTCCGTTTTCACTTCCGTTGGAGGCTGTTCGCTCTGGACCGGAATTTCCGAAAGCAGAGGTTTGGGTTCCTGCGCTGCATGTAAAATGACTGTCTGTTTTCCTATAAGTTTATATTGGAGGCCTGCCTGTGAAAGAATTTTTTGCAGTGCCTCATCCACCTTTTCTTCTTTGGCCGAATAGCTGACCGGCATATCAAACACCGGGTCGCCTGCATCATAAGAAAAATTGACATTTGCTTTTTCAGAGATTTGCTTAAGAACGGTGGAAAGTTTTTCGTTCTGAACTGTCAGCGTAATTTTTTCCTGCGTACCTGACTGGGCCATCAGAGGTGATATCAAAAACAACAGAGCCGTCAGGCAAAGAACATGTAGCGGAACTTTGTTGTTATCGAACATACAATCGGGGCCTTGCTTCCTTGTTTCCCTCATACTACCTAATTAAACACAGCATTACAATCAGGTTGCTAATCTACAAAAATCTAAGAAGATGCATGCGGGGGTGCTTTAAAAATTTACCCAAAATGTTTTGGGTTTCGGAGGAATTAGGAAAGTGAGGGTTATTGGGTGTATGGGGTTTTTTTGGTATATGGGGTATATAGGGGATATAAGCTGGTGGATTATCTGTTATTTGAATTACATATTCGCAGGATGCGCAAGCAGGCACATCCGCAGGTACGGATTCTTGTATTTCTCTGTGAAAAAAAGTGCGAAAATTTACTTGAGCAATACGGTTTGTCCTTCTATGGTATAATCGATACCAAAAACAGTATGTAAGACTTCGAAAATACTTTCGGGGCTTTCGTTATCAAAGCGAGCCGTAAGGGTTAATTCATCATATTTCCGATCCGTGTCAATGCTTATGTCATATGTTTCTTCCAACACGTCAAGCACTTCAGGCAAAGGGGTTTTTTCAAAGCTGAGGACACCTGTTTTCCAGGCCAAATAATTTTGGTTTTTAAATTCAGCGCGACAGATAATGCCGGTTGTCTTATCGTAAACGGCTTTATAGCCCGGAATCAGAACAATCTGTTCCCTGATACTTCCATTGGCGGGATCCAGTGAAGAAAAACGCACTTCGCCATTTTCGAGGTAGAGAACTATTTCGTTTTCTCCCGGGCAGGAACATAAATTAAACGATGTCCCCAATACCTCCACCTCAACTTCGCCGCAATGAATAATAAACGGTTTGTCAGGATTGTGCGCCACATTAAAAAAAGCTTCTCCTTCGAAATTAATCTCTCTGGTTTGCGCATTGAACTTTTCGGGATAGGTGATCTTTGCCTCCTTATTCAGGTATATTTCAGAACCATCCGATAAAACAAACGCCTGTTCGGAGATCCCGGAAGCAACATATGTTAAGCTCGGGGTATTTTGTCGTTTATCATTTATGTTATGAAAAAGGTAGAAGAGACCGAAGGCTACGATGATTACTGCTGCGACGCGCATGAAAACATACATCAGCTGGCGGTTTCTCTGTTGTTTTTCGAAGTGAATTTCTTTATCAAGAGCTTCAACGGCCCTGATCCTTTGATTCAGTTCTTTCCAGCCAGCATCTATATCAACAACCATCTGTGTATTGTCCATACCACTTAAGTTCCAGACCTTTTTGTATTCCTCAAAAACGGCCTGATTCTCAGGAGATTCGTTTATCCACTTCTGTACAGATTCTTTTTCCGGATCCGTACAACTGCCCGATAAAAACTTTCCTAAAAGCGCTATGTTTACACTCTCTTTCATATACCTTATCTGTCCCCCGTTAAATTGCGGGGGTACTAATGAGACAATCTATTTTCGTTATACCCTTACTTCGATTTTTAAAAAACCCGTTTATTATTAACATTTTATTAACTTTTCTCCACAACACCCTTTTAATTTAGCATATGCCATATGGACAAAAACACCAAAATAAACGCAGGCAGATATTCCTTCAGTGCTTTTCTTAAAAACTCCAGCGACTTCGACATTTGCGCTTCCACTGTCTTCACTGAAATGGACAGATGCTCAGCAATCTGATTGTATTTCATGTGCTCAAACCTGTTAAGCTCAAATATTTTCCTTCTTTTTTCCGGGAGCATCAGAATGGCATTCTTGATCATTAATTTCAATTCTTTCTCTTCCAGATTATGCAAGCCGTTTTCGCTCGCGATTTTCGGTAAATGCTCCTTTTCAATTCTATATTTTTTCCTTACCTGTTCCTGCTTCAGATAATTCAGTGCATAATTATGCACCGATTTGTACAAATACGATTTTATCGATGTATTTATTTTCAGTTCTTGTCTTCTTACCCATATTTTAAGGAACAACCCTTGTACCAGCTCCTTTGCTTCCTCCATATCGCCCACATACCTCAGGCAATAGAAGCATAAAGGAGCATAGTAAAGTCTGTAAATCTCTTCAAAGACCTCTTTATCTCCTTTTTTTAACCCGTGAAGCAGCCTCTGCTGGTCGTCCATAACAATGCTTACTGACAGTTCAAAAATTATTCTTTTTGCAGGGTGTCGCCAAAATGAATACTCTGTGAATTTTACTTTCTACTGCAGTAGCAAAAATATAGAATTAATCCGATTTAAGATTTGAAATCATATAAAACATGATAAACCGGAATCTGTACTCATCTACTATATGTAATTGGTACATTTGCCAAAAACTACTGCGTGGAAAAAAACAAGCTCCTTGTTACGTCCTGGATTATCCTTCTTTTGCTTTCGCTTGTATGGGGCAGTTCGTTTATCCTTATAAAAAAGTCGCTGATTTATTTTACCGCCACGGAAGTTGGTTTGCTGCGTGTGGTACTGAGTTTTTTGTTTTTACTGCCTGTAGCCGTTATGCAAGTGCGAAACATCAGCCGGAAACAGTTTCTGTATCTGAGCATTTCGGGATTTGTAGGCAGTTTGCTACCGGCTCTTTTGTTTGCCAAAGCGCAAACGGTCATCAGCAGCGGACTGGCCGGAACCCTTAATTCGCTTACACCCCTGTTTACTCTGATTCTCGGTGTGTTTTTTTTTCATCTCCGCGTCAGGTGGTACAATACACTGGGTGTTTTTATGGCTTTGGCTGGCGCTGTCGCATTGGTGTATGTAAGCAGCGGGCAACATCTTTCGTTTAATTCGGGATACGCCTTCCTGGTGGTGCTTGCCACACTCTGTTATGCTTTTAATGTCAATTTTATCAAAACTTTTCTGAAAGACCTCAGTTCACTGACCATAACCACGTTCAGCTTTTTTTACATCGGCATCCCTGCAACTGTTTACATTCTGATATTCAGTGAGGTTCCTCATAAACTTGTTCAGAACACGGAAACGCTTACGGGCCTTGTATATTTATTGATTCTTTCGGTAGTAGGTACGGCTCTTGCGTTGATCGTATTCAACAAGCTGATCAAAATCAGCAGTCCCGTTTTCGCCTCTTCGGTAACCTATTTAATTCCTGTTGTTGCCCTTGCCTGGGGCATTATTGACGGAGAGATATTTCGTTTATCTTATTTTCTGAGTTTTTTGTTTATCCTCACCGGGATTTTCCTCGTAAATGCAAGTCCATACAGCAAATTAAATATCAGTTCGTGGCTTTTATTTAAGAAAAGGAAGTGAAAATTCGTCGATAAATATTTGTTCCTTCGTTTTTTTTACTATTTTTGCACCCTCAAAATTCGCAGTGAATTTAAACTAAAGAATAAAAAGGATGTACGTAATTGTTGATATAGCCGGACAGCAGTTTAAAGTAGAACAGGGGCAAGAGGTCTTTGTTCACAGGCTTGAAGGAAACGAAGGCGATAAAGTTGAATTCGACAAAGTACTTTTAGTTGATAACGACGGAAAAGTTAAAGTTGGCAAACCCATGGTTAAAGGCGCCAAGATCGATGCAAAAATCGTAAATCATCTAAGAGGAGATAAAGTGATCGTTTTCAAGAAAAAAAGAAGAAAAGGCTTTCAGAAGTCGAACGGTCACCGTCAGGAAATGACAAAAGTTTTAATTGAAAATATTACTGTTTAACCCGCCTGTATAAAAACAGGCCAGAAAACTTTACAAAATGGCTCATAAAAAAGGAATGGGTAGCTCCCATAACGGTCGCGAATCGGAAAGCAAACGGTTAGGCGTAAAAATATATGGCGGGCAGTTTGCCAAAGCGGGCAACATCATCGTTCGTCAAAGAGGAACCACACACCGTCCGGGCATTAATGTTGGCATGGGAAAAGACCACACTTTATTTGCTCTGGTTGACGGTACGGTTGAATTCAGAAAGAGAAGAAACGATACGTCATACGTAAGCGTTATTCCGGCTGAATCAGAAGAAACAAAATAACAATTCCCTGCACAATGCAGAACCGGCTCATTCATGGGCCGGTTTTTTTATGCAAAACGGGTAAGGGGTTTATTCTTCGGATAATTCGTTAAGAAGGCTACGGTATTGCGAGAAGACATTTGCCCTGGAAACGAAGCCCATATACTTTCCGTCTTTTAGAATGACCAGGTTGTATTTGCCCGAATGCTGAAATTTACCCGCCACCGTCTCCATATCATCTTCCCATTGGACGACGTTTGTAGGCATAAACATTAAATTCTTTACCAGCGTGGTATCGTACAACTCACGGTTAAACATGATATCCCTTATCTGATCCAGGAATATAATGCCGTAAAAGTTATTGTCTTCATCCACGACAGGAAAAATATTTCTGTGCGATTTTTTTATTGCTTCGATCAATTCGCCCAACGTCTGGTTGGGGCCAATGGTAGTAAAATCCTTTTCGATAAGACTTTCAACATTCATCAGCGTCAGCAAAGCCCGGTCCTTATGGTGCGTGATCATATCGCCACGGCCTGTAAGCTGAATGGTATAAATAGATTTGGGTACTATAAAGCGGGCGATTCCGTATGATACTGTGGCAACAATCATTATAGGAAAAATCAAATCATAACCATTGGTGATTTCTGCGATCAGAAAAATTGCCGTTAAAGGGGCATGTACCACTCCTGCCAGCAAACCGGCCATACCGGCCAGTGCAAAGCTGCTGAATGGCAGCTCTACTATCCCGAAATAATTTAATACGCTGGCAAATAACAAGCCCGACATGGTACCAATAAACAAAGTGGGCGCAAAAATACCTCCGATACCTCCGGCCCTGAATGTTAACGACGTCGCTACCACTTTCAGCAGAAGGGTTGCCAGCAACAACAGCAACGCCACATGCATCTGTCCTTTCAGGTCGTAAAACAAACTGTTGTTAAAAAGGAAATCCAGTTTGCCGGACAATGCCATATTTACATCTTCGTAACCTTCACCGTATAAGGCCGGGAATAAAAAAATCAGCCCACCCAGCAAGCCTGCTCCCACAAGGAATTTAGGGAGCCATCCTTTGATCTTATCAAACAGCTTCTCGGTAAAAACGTAAAATTTGATAAAATATACAGAAACCAGTGCTGTAAAAATGCCCAGTCCAAAATAATATGGTGTTTCTTTGATGTTAAACGTGTGGTCGATAAAAGAAGGGTACAAAGCATCCTGACCAAGAAAAGCATACGAAGTAAGTGCTGCAACAATAGACGATAACAGTAAGGGTACCAGGGCAGTCATCGTCATGTCGAATAAAATAACTTCCAGGGCAAAAACGATGGCAGCAATAGGAGCCTTAAAGATTGCCGACATGGCCGCGGCAGCAGAGAAACCCAACATGGCAATGATCTGTTTACGATTCAGGCCAAGTAATTTCCCGAGGTTCGAACCCCATGCAGAACCGGTCATAACCGTAGGTCCCTCAAGACCTACCGAACCTCCAAAGCCTACTGTTAACGAAGCGGTGATTATTGATGTAAACATATTATGGGAATCGAGGATCCCCCCTTTTTTCGATATGGCGTATAACACGTTGGGAATACCGTCGCGTACCGTTTTGCGTATCACAAATTTGATAATTAAAACCGTCAGCAGAATACCTATGAAAGGATATAAAACATATTGATAATTGGAATAATCCACCGAGAATCCGCCGGTCAGCAGCTTCTGAATGCCAAATACAAGGTTCTTCATCAATACAGCGATCATTCCGCCGATAAAGCCAATCACAACACTCAGGATGATCATCAACCTGTTCCTGGGCATGTTGTGCGTGTAACGTATGACACGTATGAGTAACCTCGACCTGTTCATTTTGTCGGCAAATGTATGAATATACCTCATAACTTCTGTTAGTAAGGGAAGGGAATTTCTGCATATTGCCTTTACCAACGGTATTATTTCTTTATTTTTACCCGAATTCTTACTATGATACGTATTATCACCTATAATGTAAACGGTATCAGGGCAGCTATACGCAAAGGTTTGCCTGACTGGATTGAGGCTGCACAACCTGATATTCTTTGTATTCAGGAAACCAAAGCGCAACCGGAGCAAATTCCTTATTTTGATTTTGACATACTGGGGTATAAAACCTATGCTCATTCAGCAGTAAAAAAGGGATACAGCGGTGTAGCTGTCCTTACAAAAAAAGAACCTGATCTCGTTAAGGCAGGTATGGGGATGCCGGTTTATGATGCCGAAGGACGGTTTCTGAGGGTAGATTTCGGCGATCTTTCTTTCGTTAGTGTTTACCATCCGTCAGGATCCAGCGGAGATAAGCGGCAGGCATTCAAAATGCAGTGGCTGTCGGACTTCAGGGAGTATCTGACCGAATTAAAAAAAGAGCGGCCTTATCTGGTTGTTTCCGGCGATTACAATATTTGTCATAAACCCATTGATATTCACGACCCTGTCAGGAATGCCAGAGTTTCGGGATTCTTACCCGAAGAGCGGGCATGGATGAGCAGTTTTCTGGAAACCGGTTTTATTGATTCGTTCCGTTATCTGAATCCGGAACCGCATCAATACAGCTGGTGGAGTTATCGTGCTAATGCACGCGCCAATAACAAAGGATGGCGCATTGATTACAACATGGTTACTGAGAACCTGGCCGACAAAATAAACCGTGTAGCTATTTTACCACAAGCCATGCATTCCGATCATTGTCCGGTTTTATTGGAACTGGATATGATAATTTAATGTCGAAGTTGATTAAAATTAACCTGAATATGAATTTAAAATACCGTAAATCAAAAAATAAATATCTTTTCATAACCCACCCCTTGCCCCTCCGGCGGAGGGGACCAATGGAATTTATTTTTTGATTTACAACCCGCATGAGAAACTTTGTCATAATAATACAAATACAATACACATGAAAACAAAATTGATCATTACCGGACTGGCATTCTTATCCCTTAGTTTAACAGGTTATACCCAGGTAAGAGAAGATTACCAACAACTTGATGCTTATATTCAACAGGCTGTAGAAGACTTCGATGCCCCCGGCCTGGCTGTGGGCATTATTAAAGACGGAGAAATCGTTCTGGCCAAAGGATACGGTTATGCCAATACAGAAACCAAAACACAGGTTGACGAAAACACCGTGTTTGGCATTGCTTCATGCAGCAAAGCGTTTACAGCTGCCTGCGTATCCATTCTTGTTGATGAAGGTAAACTCCACTGGGATGACAAAGTTTCGGACCTGCTACCCGGCTTTACTTTATATGACCGGTACATAACGAGGGAACTTACTGTGCGCGACCTGCTGTGTCACCGGTCCGGTTACGAAACCTTCGATGGCGACCTGTTGTGGTACGGCACTGATTATTCGAGGGAGGAAGTGGTTCACAGGTTCAGATACAGGGAAAACCCGTACAGTTTCAGGGAAAAATTCGGGTATTCCAATTTAATGTATATTGTGGCAGGAGAAGTCATTAAAGAGGTAAGCGGAAAGAGCTGGGAAGAGTTTATAAGTGAAAAGATATTCGTCCCTCTCGGTATGGAAAACACGACCACAACAAATGATGCATTCAGCGACAAGATAAATGTTGCCTGGCCTCACCTGGATGGTCAGGTGATGGATTTTATCAGTTACGACAACGCCGGACCGGCAGCTTCTATCAACTCATCCGTAAACGATCTGTTGCAATGGGTACAGCTCCTGCTCAACAAAGGAGCCTGGAACGACACTCTGGTATTTACAGATTACCAGTATTATACAATGGTTTTGCCACAGACCATCTTACCTTCAGGAACCGCAGAGAAAGTGGGAGGCAGGCATTTTTCATCCTATGGTCTTGGTTGGTTTCTATACGATTACCAGGGGATGAAAGTAATCAATCATGGCGGCGGAGTTCCGGGATTTCACTCAAAAGTATTGTTTGTACCCGAAGACAGCCTGGGCATTGTGCTTCTGAGCAACGAGCTGGGCGGACTTATTGGCGCCCTGGAGCATAAAATACTGGATTACCATTTGGGCGATCCGGAAAAAGACTGGGCTAAGATTTACCTCGATTATGTGGCGCGGGGAAAAGAGCGGGAAGAAAAAAGAATTGCCCTGCTGGACTCAAGCCGGATTGCCGGCACCGAACTTTCTCTGGAGTTGGAAGGCTACACCGGGACTTATACAGACGATATGTACGGCAATGCGCTTGTTGAATTAACAGACAATCAACTGACGTTGACATTGCTCCCTGCCAAAGAACTAATGCATTCCTCCATGGTACACTGGCACTATGATACATTTCAAATAGATTTTGCCGATCCGTTTTTACCCAAAGGACTTATGAGTTTTCATTTAAACAGCCGGGGTGAAGCAGATTATTTTACACTGGATATTTATAGCCCTGATTTTCATTTTCAGAAGCTGAAATTTGTACGCACAACAGAATAGGTCAGAAAGATACCTCGTCGAGGGTGGGCTGGATAATATAACTCATACCCGTAAGTTCCAGCGCCAACAGGTTTCCGTATCCATCTCTTTTGGTCATGTAAACGCCGTTGTCCAGATCAATGAATGGTTGTTCGTCTGATTTAATGGTTTTGTCGATAAACTCCAGGTTTACCGGTGTATGGCCATGGATAATGGTTTTATACTTTATCTTTTCCGGTTTTATCTCGTAATCTTTGGTCCATAACATGGCCTGTTTGTCGGAGAAAGGGTCTTCCGCTTCGAAATTAAACCCGGCATGTACCAAAACAAACTGGTCAACTTCAAGATAATAGGGTAAGGTTTTTATCCAGTCAATATATTTTTGCGGGATTTCGGAGGGCCATTTCACGCCCATACTTTTCAGTGTTTCGGCACCACCATTCAATTCCCATGATTTCTGGATAAATGATTTTGTTTTCACACCCAGAAATTGTTTCCGTTCTCTGTCAGCATTCCACGCTTTGAGCATGTATTCCTCATGATTTCCCAGCAGCGGTATCACCTTAGCCGGGCCTTTCTGTAGCTGCATAACGTAATCCATCACCTCTTTGCTGGCCGGACCCCGGTCGATATAATCGCCTAAAAAATAAATGCAGTCGCCTGCTGTCGGCTTAATATGATCTTCAAAAAGCGTTTTCAGTGTGACGGCACAGCCATGAATATCAGGAATGATCCATTTTTTCACTGTTCCTTTTTGTTTTTTGTTTTCCGTGCGAATTATTTTGCTTTGCTTTGGTTGGCTACCTGATCCATCAGTTTTTTTATTTCATCGGGGTCGCCCAAAAAATAATCCTTCACCAGGTTCATTTCATCATCAAATTCAAAAACGTAGGGAATCCCCGTTGGAATATTAAATTTCAGGATTTCGTCTTTCCCCATATTTTTCAAATGCATCACTAAGGCCCTCAGGCTGTTTCCATGCGCTGCCAGAAGCACTTCATTCTGTTCCTTCAGTGTCGGACGAATTTCTTTCTCCCAGTAAGGAATAAATCGTTCGATCACTTCTTTTAACGATTCTGTCAACGGTATTTCTTTAGGCAATAAACCGGCATACCGCGGATCAAATTTCGGATTTCTTTCGTCATCGCTGTCCAAAGGTTTTGGTGGAGTATCGAAACTTCTGCGCCACAGATGTACCATATCAGCTCCGTACTTTTCAGCCGTTTCCACTTTATTCAGACCTTGCAGCATTCCGTAATGTTTTTCGTTCAGGCGCCATGATTTTTTTTCGGGAATCCACATTAAATCCATTTCTTCCAGAACAATCCACAGCGTTTTAATGGCACGTGTAAGGTATGATGTATAGGCTATTTTAAAATCAAAACCTTTCTCTTTCAATAATTTTCCCGCTTTTTCCGCTTCTTTAACTCCCTGTTCCGACAGTTTTACATCGGTCCATCCCGTAAAACGGTTTTCTTTGTTCCAGACACTTTGTCCGTGTCTCAGTAATACCAGTCGCTTCATTTTCTTCTTATTAATTTAATAAAATATGTCCGTACCTTTGGTAATTATTATGAGCGCCATTTCCACAAAACTTTCCGCCTTTTTATTCCCCGGACTAACCTGGAAAATAGCTACAGAAAACAAGGAATTATTTCTCACCTTTGATGACGGCCCTCACCCGCTTATTACGCCAAAAGTATTGAATATTCTTGATGAGTACAATGCAAAGGCTACATTTTTTTGTGTAGGGGAGAACGTGCAAAAGCATCCGGAAGCCTATGCGGAAATAATTTCGCGCGGCCACCAAACCGGCAACCATACATTCAATCACCTGAAAGGATGGGAGACATCAGCTAAGGAGTACCTTGATAATATCAGGAAGTGTAACGAACTGGTTCCGTCAGCTTTATTCCGCCCCCCGCACGGCCGCATACTTCCGGGGCAGGTGCGACAGTTGAAAAAAGAAGGTTATCAGGTTGTTATGTGGAGTGTGCTCGCCAGAGATTATCAGCAAAACAGTGATAAAAAAAATCTGCTGCAAAAAGTCCTGGCCCAAACAAAAGCAGGTTCCATCATTGTTTTCCACGACAGCGAGAAAGCCGCTGAAAATATGCTGTATATGTTACCTGAATTTCTGGCGCATTTTTCGGAAAAAGGGTATGCCTTTAATGTCATTGACGGGCAAAGAACCTGATTTCGCTCCTATGTCAATTATTTGCATCTTTGTATATCAAATGTTATGCAAAAAGTAAGCAAAAATATAGCCGTATACCTGTCACTGCTGGCGGCCTTGTTTTTTCTTTCGCGGTGTGCCCAGCCGGTATCTCCGGGTGGCGGACCTAAAGATGAGCAACCGCCACAAATAATCAGGTATGAACCGGATATATACAGCACCCGGTTTACAGGCGACAGGTTCAAAATTGATTTTGACGAATTTATTCAACTGGACAAGCTCAATCAGCAATTGTTGATTTCGCCGCCTATGGATGAATTACCCGATTTCAAGGCTAAAGGGAAATCGCTGCTGGTGAAATTTAATGAGGAACTGAAAGAGAATACCACCTATACCTTGTTTTTTGGCGATGCTATTGTCGATATCACGGAAAAAAATCCGTTAAAAGAAAATTCGTATGTCTTTTCTACGGGCGACAAGGTTGATTCGATGAGCATGAAGGGAACTGTTCTTCAGGCAATCGACCTGCAAGCTGCCGAAGATGTATTTGTTATGCTGTATAAAAACAACAACGATACACTTCCGGTTGACTCTTTACCATTAACTGTAAAACCATTTTATCTGAGCAAAACAGATAAAAACGGGAAGTTTTCATTTAGCGGACTGGCCGATGAAAAATACCTCATTTTTGCCTTGCGTGATTTGAACAGCAACCATATCTTCGATCAACCTACCGAAGAGATTGCTTTTCTGGATACACTGGTACGCCCTTTTTTCACAGGGCTCCCACAGAGAAAAAACGCCGACAGCACGGTCTCTGATTCGATGCTGATTGACTCTCTGTCAACTTTAGTTGCCGATTCACTCATGCAGCTTACCGATACTGTTAATCCGGACACCCTCGAAAAAAATTCACTTGAAAATAAAGCCGTTTCATATGAATTACTTCTTTTCAAAAACCGCGACAGTGTACAGCGGTTGCTGAAAGCGGGCATGGCCAGACGAAACTTACTGGAGTTTGCTTTTTCACTACCGGCAAAAAAAATACGGCTTGTTCCTGAGAACTATTCATCTGACAGCCTCTGGTATCTGGAAGAATTCTCAAAAAGAGCAGATACCATCCGGTGGTATTTAAAAAACATTCCTTTGGACACGCTCGAACTTTCTGTTATAAATGGAGAAGACACTTTGGAGTATCTCTATCTGAACCTTAATTACGGCAGTAAATCAAGCCGGGCCCGGGTAAAAAAGGATGAGCAGAAAAAGAAAGTTTACCTCGAATGGTCATCGAATGTTAAAGGGGGCGTATTAAAACCAGACCAACAACCTAAAATCCGGTTTGAGCAGCCACTGGAAACATTCAATACCGCTTTGGGCAGTCTCATTATTGGCCAGGATACAACCTACCGCCCAAAAGCTGAGCTTGCTGACAGTTTTCACAGGGTTCTGTTGTTTCCGATTGAACTACAGGAAGAGACCAGATACTCTTATTATTTCCCCGATTCCAGTTTTATTGACTGGAACGGCTATTTCAACAAGGAAATCCGTTTGAGTTTTACTACAAAAACCCCATCCGATTATGGTAAAATGACCATGCATCTGCAACCTGAGAAGAAACAACCCTACATTTTTCAGATGTTAGATGATAAAGGAAATGTTGTTCATGAGTCTTATTTTACGTCGGATACAACGGTCAGCTATCCATTTGTAAACCCGGCAAAATACAAGTTCAAGTTAATATTTGACGCAAATGGAAACCAGCAATGGGACAGCGGTTATTATCCTGATAAGATAGAACCAGAGCGGATACTTTTTTACATAAAAGAAATAGAAGTGAGAGCTAATTGGGAGATTGAAGAAACCTGGAATATTAAATAAAAAGCTGCACAGACCGTATTAATCGCTGCACCGGTTTACACACTCAATAACTTCGGTTAGTTCCACATGTTTCAGCGAATAATAAATCCTTTTCCCGTCGCGCTTTGCGATGACAACATTCTTGTTTTTGAGTATATTCAGATGGTGTGATGCAGTTGCCTGCTCAATATTCAAAGCTTCATATATTTCCGTTACACTAAGGCTTTCCCCTTTTGCCAGCAAATCAATAATAGCAATGCGAATGGGGTGCGAGATGGCCCTTAATTTGGCTGCCGCCAGTTCAAGTTTCGAAATATCAATAGTAATATTTGGCATAAGACAAAAATGTTTGAGCAAAAGTAGAAAATATCATTGTGTGCATATAGGTAAATGATTACATATGTCTTGTTTTTAAATATTTTATACTTAATCTAAATAAGACATGCTGTAAGAAGGTTTGTTTGTGGTTAAGAAAATAAATTCGTAAAAGAGAACTTCCTGCCATCGAACAAACCCTTATCGCTTAGTTTCAGGTCGGGGATAACAAGTAATGCCATGAACGAAAGCGTCATAAATGGCGCACGAAGCGTGGAACCCAGTTCGTGGGCTTTTTTATCAATTTTGTGGTATTCTTCAGCAATCTTATAGCCATCCTCAACACTCATCAGACCAGCTACAGGCAAGGGTAATATTATTTCTTCCCTGCCATCAACAAGTGACACCCCTCCTTTTTCTTTAATTATCAGATTTATAGCCCGGACAACTTGTTCATCATCAGCTCCTACCGCTACAATATTATGGCTGTCGTGTGCCACACTGGAGGCTATGGCCCCACGTTTTAAACCGAAATTTCTGATAAAAGCAACTGCTGGTTTTGCCTTATTATATCTGTTGAGTACAACTATCTTCAGGATATCATTTTCCGGATCACTGACAACGTTTCCATCTTTTATCTTCGGATCTGCGTGCACTATATTGGTGATCAGCTGGCCGTCCAGTGCTTCCATAACTTTTAGTTTATTTCCATGCGGAGATACGCTTATATCCACAGTGCTGACAGGCTCTGCATGAAAATTATTCGGCACCGTTTCAGTGACAGACCGGATCAATGTTTTTCCGTTTCTGGCAATCAGCGTACCGTTTACATAGGTAGCCAATACACGAAAATCGTTTAAATTATCCACGATGATCATATCCGCCGGATCGCCTGTCTGTAGCGCCCCTACTTCCAGATCATAATGATCAATGGGGTTCAGGATGGCACTTTTCAATACGCTCATCGGATTATATCCTTTTTTAATTGCTCTGATGACCAGCTGGTTGATATGCCCTTCCGCAAGGTCGTCGGGATGTTTGTCATCGGAACAGAACAACACTTTATCAGGATAATCCTGCATCAATTCGATTAGTGCTTCAAAATTTTTGGCAGCACTGCCTTCCCTTATCTGGATTTTCATACCGTAGTTGATCTTCTCCAGTGCTTCTTCCATCGTAAAACATTCATGGTCGGTTGAAATACCTGCCTCGATGTATTTTCTTGCATCTTCACCTTTCACACCTGGGGCATGTCCGTCAATCGGCTTTCCGTATTTTTTGGCCACTTCCAGCTTCCGCATCACAAACTCGTCCCTGTTGATAACTCCCGGGAAGTTCATCATTTCCGACATGTATTTAATTTCATCTTTTGCCAGTAATTCGTCCAGCTGTTCCACGCCTAATTCAAATCCTGCTGTTTCAAATGGCGTTGCCGGAACACAGGAAGAAGCGCCAAAGTAAAATTTGAACGGAACTTTTTTTCCGTTGGCAATCATGTAGTTGATTCCTTCAATGCCCAGCACATTGGCAATTTCATGCGGATCGGAAACCGTTGCCACTGTCCCGTGCACCGATGCCAGGCGGGCAAATTCCGAAGGAATAAGCATCGAACTTTCGATATGAATATGGGCGTCGACCAACCCGGGTAAGATGTAGTGATCCTCCGTAACCGTGTTATCCTCTTCCACCTTAACTATTATTCCGTCCTCCACATGAACCCGGCCTTTGAAGATAGTTTCAGCCCTCAGATCTACAATGTTTCCTGATAACGAATAGCTGTTTGTTTCCATTTTTTAATTTTATTATTTCTACCTATGCGGACTGACGTCCACTTTTACATGATTAAACTCTTTTGAAATAATGCTCAAATTACAGATCTCAAAAATATTTCCATTTATAAACTCTGCCCTATTTTATGCAAATTAATACCTTTAAACTCCTTTTGCACCGCTTCGAAGTCAGAGGTAAACCCAAGTAAAAAGCCGCCACCTCCCGACCCGCATAATTTGAGCGTAAACAGATCTTCATTTATTCCTTTTTCCCACAATCCATGAAACTCCGAAGGGATCATCGGTTTGAAATATTCCCAGAAAAAGGCTGAAAGCAGTTTTATTTCTGATAAAAAGCCCGGAATATCTCCCTCCGAAAACAAGTGAATACACCTGTTATTCAATGGTGTCAGCTTGTCTTTTACTTCTTTGTAAAATTTGTAATGCCTGCACTCATCAAAAAATAACTGTACCAGGTTGTTGGTTTTACCGGTCTGTTCCGTATCCACTAAAAAAGTAGTGAGTTCGCCGGATAAGAGGCCTTTTGGCATCGGTACTGTTTCCAGTTTTTCTTTATCATGGATCAACAGGGGTTTATTCAGGTAGGAGATCAGCGGATCGAGGCCGGAACTAATGCCGTGAAACCACGATTCCATCTGTGCAAAAATTCTTTTCAGTTCCGGCAGGCTTGTCTCCATCTTAGTTAAACCAAAATGATCGAACACCGCTGCCGATAATGCGCCTGAACTTCCGATGCCATAGCTTTGGGGTATTTGAGAATCGAAATACAAACCGTTATCCAGCGTATTTTTAAATTTCTTAAAGTCAAGGGATGTCAATAACTCGTTTTTACCGGACAGTTGTAACAGGTATTTGTAGAAACCTTTCAGGCTCTCTCGCGAGTGTTGTTGTTCTTCTGTGAGGGTTTCCGCCTGACGGAATATGCCGGAATATGCCTGATACGGTATGGTCAGCCCCATCGAATTGCAGATGACACTGTATTCACCAAACAACAAAATTTTCGCGTAAAAGTTCCGGTAGGTTTCCATTTGTCAGCCCTTTAATTGTTTCGGACCTGTACCCAAAGAGTCATCAATCCAGCGTCTTTCATCACACAGTTCTTCAAGTTCCTCTTTTATGAACTTCATAACCCCGGCGCGATGTGCAGCCGGATACAGCACATGCACATTGGGTCCCGCATCCAGGGTAAAAGCCACAGGAATATTTTCTGTTTTGCGAAATTCCCTGATCTTTTCAATAATTTCTATCGTCTCCTTTCTTATCAATATAAACCCCGGTGTTGACGACATCATCAAGCCATGCAATGTCAGGGCTTCGTTCTCTACAACTTCGATATATCGCTTCAGGTCACCCGATTTCAATACTTCGATCAATTCGGCTGTATGTTCGTTTGCCTGGCGGAACCGGCTCAGGGCAAACGGATGCCGCTCCATCAACGCATGCCCTGCCGAGCTGCCCACTTTCTTTTTCTCAGCACTTACAATCAGGATAGTATCATAAAACGACTGAAACACGGGATGCACCTCCGACAACAACGGGACGGCATATTCATCAGAATAACCGGATACATTTGACAGCGATCCCCATACAGAATACCCACCGTAAACAGAACGACAGGCACTCCCAGAGCCCAGGCGGGCCAGCTGAGAAGCCTCGCGGAAAAATGAGCTTTCCTCCTGCTCACCTGCAACAATTTGTTTCAGACTCATCACACAAAGTGCCAGTGCCGAAAAAGCCGCCGCCGAAGAAGCAATGCCCGAAGAATGAGGAAACGTATTGCTGCTGTCAAGTGTCAGGTTGTATGCTGCCAGAAAAGGGTAATCGGCAAGCAGGCTGTTTAAATAAGCAGCAATTCTTTTTTCAAATGTTTTGTTTGGTGTACCATCAAATAAAAACTGCAAAGCCACTTCCCGGCCTGGCAGTCTTTTTTTGTAAGATAAAGTCGTGGTTGTAGAAGATTCTTTCAGTGTCATGCTCAGCGATGGATTGCGCGGAAGCTGATTTCCGTGCTTTCCCCAGTACTTTACCAGCGCAATGTTTGATGGACTTTGCCAGGTGATCGTGCCTTTCTCTGCCGTGTTGCTGCTCATGTTTTGTAAATTGAACGGCAAGTTACATAATTTCCCATTATTTTGATCAGAGAACCAGGCCGGCAAAGGGATAAATAATATCAAATCCCTGATTGTGCATCTGCCGGATAAATTCTTCCCGAGACATCCTGCTTGTTACCAACACAAAATCTCCGCCCCAGGCTCCCAGGGATTTAACAGCACCCTGATATTCCGAAAAATACAACTCTTTAACTACAGGTTGCCGCAGAACCGAGGACATGATCTGTTCATGTTCATTCAGTAAGGCCTCAAAATCTTCCAGCTTTTTGGTTTTGGGTATTTCTCTTGTAATATCTGTTATCTTCTGAATGTCTGCTTTTTCGAAAACAGCCTCTTTCTGAAAACTTTTAATGCTTCCGGCAGTTTGTTGCTTCCTGCCCAGATAGACGAAATACAGCTGGTCCTTAAACAGAGGGGAAAAATCAATCCGCGAAACGTTCCTGTTGTTTCCGGTTCGTTGAAAAGTTACAGGGCCGTCCGCATCAGCACAGGCAATATCGTAACCCGAGCCTCCAAAGGTTTCCTGTTGTAACACATAGGGATCTGCCTTTGCCCAGCGTGCCACGCAATAAACCAGTGTCGAACTGGAGCCAAAACCATAATCGGGATCAAAGTCAAGGTTTGTGGTTGCCGTCAGTCCCTGTTCATTTGTCAGGAAATTTTCTGCTTGTTTTTTTACATTCAGTAACAACGACCTGAGCTGTTCCGACATATCGCTATCAGAAGTTTCGAGTACCTCCAGCGAGGGAAGCTTAAACACAGTTGTAAACCACAATCCGCCGGGAGCATTGGCCTGCCATTGCAACAGCCCGCTCTTATTTTTCTGAACCGTTAAACTTTGTCCGTATTTTAAAGGAACTGCCAGGGCTTCGGCGCCATGAAGCACCAGATACTCTCCGGTGATGAGCAGTTTGCCGTTGGCGAACCATTTATTTTTCAAGGTTTCGGGTTTTATTCAGAAACTGCCGTACATTGTTAAAGGAAACTTTCTGCCCGATGAAATACTCTACGGCTTTTGTTTTTTCTTCATCAGTGGCTTCAAAATGATTCAGGATATTCATCAGGTGTATTTTCATGTGGCCCATCTGGATACCTTTGGTTACCAGCGAGCGCACAGCTGCGAAGTTGTTGGCCAGACCCACTGATGCGGCAATCATCATTAACTCCTCGGCAGAAGGATTACCCAGCATCTCCAGCGATTGTTTTGCCAGAGGATGTAACGAAGTCAGTCCACCGACTGTTCCAAGTGCCATTGGCAATGTTAATGAATAAATGAACTTGCCGTCTTTCAACTCTACTGTAGAAAGGCTTTTGTATTTTCCTGTTCTTGCCGCATAGGTATGCCCTGCTGCTTCCACAGCCCTGAAATCGTTGCCTGTAGCTATTACCACAGCATCCACTCCGTTAAAAATTCCTTTGTTATGGGTCGTGGCCCGGTACACATCTTCTTCGGCAATTCGGACAGCCAGCTGAAACTTGCTGGCAAATTCTTCACCTGTCATTGAATCATCTACATTATCCAGTTCCTCAATATCGCATTCAACCCACGATCTTACGACACAATCGGGGGTGTAGTTGGACAGAATGGACATGATGATCTGCGGTTCTTTTTCTTCTCCTTCAAACAGTTCATGATCGCCAAGAAAAGATTTCAGCGCAACAGAAAATTCTTCGAGGCACGAATTGATAAAATTGGCCCCCATAGAATCCTTTGTATTGAACGAAGCAAGCAACTGGTAATAGTCGGGGATTTTGTCCGTCATGTCGATCAGTTCAAAATCGAGGATGCCACCACCTCTGGCCTCCATATTCGCCGTAATCTTTGCTGTGGCACCCCGCAAAAAGGTTTTTAGCTCATCAAATACCGACAGCAGTTTTTGTTTATCCCCTTTCCATAAAAAATGCACCTGGCCCAGTTTTACCGTATCGATAATCTCGGCTTTAAAGCCACCGCGTTCCAGCCAGAATTTAGCACTTGACGAAGCTGCAGCGACTACCGAGCTTTCTTCGATTACCAAAGGCACCAGGTAATTCTTCCCGTTGATTAATACATTAGGCGCTACGCCATAAGGAATATAGAAATTAGAGATGGTGTTTTCACTGAACTCATCAAATATTTTTTGCACCTTGTTGTCCGAGTGCCAGAAACTCATCATCAGGTCCATTGCCTCCACCTGCTTATCCATCAATTCGGCGACAATCTTCAGTTTGTCTTCCTTCAGGAGTTTGGAGAACCCCTTGATGATAATATCACGTTTACGTCTTCTTGGCATTTCCTGTTTGTCACTAAACTTTTAACTAAAAAACCCAGCAGTTACCATTCATCCGGTTTCTTTTCCGGTTCGGGTTTCATTTTTTCTTTAAGCGAGGCAATCCAGTCCTGTGCATATTTATCCACCTGATCGAGGTATTCATTCCAACGGATATCGTAAGCCGGATCACTTTTATTCATCCATTTTGCCACCGGCTGCCGTGTTGTTGATTTGAATAAAAAATTATTCAATGTATAACGATACCTGTCCTGCTTCAATTCAATTGTAAAATCGTAGCCGATCATACCGGCGGCTATTTTATTCCCGTCTTTATCTGTATAATAAATACGAAACTGGTGTTTGCCCACGATTTTTCCTGTTTCCACATCCCGCAACGAAGTAACGCGCACGGGGTCTTTGTAAAAATCATTCAGCCAGTAAACACACCTGTTGAACAACTGCTGTTTTGTTCCATCCTGTTCCACCACCTCGCGATATTGTATTCTTCCCGTTTCAGGATCGACAGGCAGTTTTTCCTGTGCCCATAACATACCGGCCATCAATATTAATAATGCGGTCAGTTTAATTTTCATTTGTTTAAAATTTTGTTTGTTGTTCCATGTTCCCAATTAAAAACTTCTTTCGGAACGATTTATTTTGTCATCGCGAAGTTACGGGCAAAATTACAATTAAATACCATCAATTGTAAAACTGCGCATAAGTGCGATAAAACATGTTCCTTCTGATGCGGTTTCTTTAAAAGAAACACCATAAAAAAAACCTGCCAGAGACTGACAGGTTTTATATAATTTATGAATGTGCTTACATCATTCCCGGCATTCCACCGCCACCCATAGGAGGCATTGGAGGAGCAGCAGGGTTCTCTTCTTTGTGCTCAGCCAATACACATTCCGTAGTCAGCAACATGCTGGCAATAGAAGCGGCATTTTCCAGAGCTATACGTGTTACTTTGGTCGGGTCGATAACACCGGCTTTAAACAGGGGCTCATATTTTTCTGTCCTGGCGTTAAATCCGAAGTCATCTTTTCCTTCTTTTACTTTGTTTACCACTACAGAACCTTCCAGTCCGGCATTCTCCACAATCTGGCGGAGTGGCTCTTCCAAAGCTCTTTTAACTATGGTTACGCCTGTTTCCTCGTCTTCGTTTTCCACTTTTACTTTGTTCAAAGCATCAATGGCACGCAGGAAAGCAACGCCACCACCCGGGATGATTCCCTCTTCGGTTGCAGCCCTGGTCGCAGCTAAAGCGTCTTCGAAACGGTCTTTCTTTTCTTTCATTTCCACTTCGCTGGCAGCACCGACATAAATAACGGCAACACCACCGGCCAGTTTTGCCAGACGTTCCTGTAATTTTTCTTTGTCATAGTCAGAAGTAGTAGTTTCGATCAGCGCTTTGATCTGGCTTACACGGGCTCCGATATTTTCTTTATCGCCTTTTCCACTGACAATTGTTGTATCTTCTTTGTCAACAGTTACTTTCTCTGCTTCGCCGAGCATCTCCAGTGTTGTATCTTCCAGTTTGTAGCCTTTTTCTTCCGAAATTACGATGCCACCGGTAAGGATAGCAATATCTTCCAGCATTTCTTTCCTTCTGTCGCCAAAACCGGGAGCTTTAACAGCAACTACTTTCAGCGAACCACGCAGACGGTTAACAACCAGTGTTGCCAATGCTTCACCTTCGATATCCTCGGAAATAATAACTAAAGCCCTGCCTGTTTGTGCCGTTTTTTCAAGAACCGGTAGCAAGTCTTTCATTACAGATATCTTTTTGTCGTGGATCAGGATGTACGGTGATTCGTAAACTGCTTCCATTTTTTCAGCATCGGTAATAAAATAAGGCGAAATGTAACCACGGTCGAACTGCATTCCTTCCACAACATCCACGTAAGTGTCAATACCTTTTGCTTCTTCAATGGTAATTACACCTTCTTTCTTTACTTTGCCCATAGCTTCGGCAATAAGTTTACCAATAAACCTGTCATTGTTTGCCGAAATAGCGGCTACCTGCTCAATTTTTTCGCCGTCGTCACCAATTTCCTGTGTTTGTTTCTTGAGCGAGTCAACAACTTTTTCCACAGCTTTATCAATTCCTCTTTTCAAGTCCATCGGGTTTGCTCCGGCAGTAACGTTTTTAAGGCCGGTAGCAAAAATAGATTGTGCCAGAACGGTAGCAGTTGTTGTACCGTCACCAGCCAGGTCGTTTGTTTTAGAAGCAACTTCTTTTACCATTTGTGCTCCCATATTTTCAACGTTGTCGGTAAGGTCAATTTCTTTAGCCACCGTAACACCGTCTTTTGTAACCTGGGGCGCTCCGAATGATTTTTCAATAATTACGTTTCTTCCTTTAGGTCCTAAGGTTACTTTAACCGCATCAGTTAAAGCATCTACTCCTTTTTTCAGTGCTTCTCTAGCATCGTGATTGAATACAATGTCTTTTGCCATCTTTTTATGTTTTTGTTTTTTTAATGATTGTTTTACTCATATTAAATAACTGCAAGGATTTCCTCTTCTTTCATAATGAGGTAATCATTACCATCGATGGTCAGTTCGGTACCGGCATATTTACCATAGAGTACCTTGTCACCAATTTTAACAGTCAACGGATTCTCTTCGTTCTCTGAAACAGCTACAACAGTTCCCTTCTGGGGCTTTTCTTTGGCTGTGTCCGGAATGATAATTCCTGAAGCTGTTTTTTCTTCAGCTTGTGCCGGCTCAATTACTACCCGGTCACCAAGTGGTTTGATATTTACTTTTGCCATAATTCGATATTTAAAGTTTGCTTTTGGCATGTCATATTTTGTGCCAAAGCACAATTCAAAAAAAAATGTCAGAATGATGTGACATTCTGACATTTTAATTTTTTCAGGTGTAAAGCCCTTCCGGTCTTCTACTAATTTTCTTCCTTTGGAGGAGGTGTTTGAAAATCGACAGGAGCCGGTAGGTTTACATCTTCCAGTTGTTCTCTTAATTGCGTGTCTTGTGAGCTGAGGTTCTCCACATTCCGGGGAACGATCATCGTTGCCGACAAACTCAACACCAGCAATACTATCGACAAAGTCCAGGTAGCTTTTTCAAGAAAATCGGCTGTTTGTCTGACACCCATAAACTGGGATCCTGTACCGGCAAAATTTGCTGCCAGTCCACCGCCTTTTGGATTCTGTACCAATACGATGAGTCCTAAGAGGACACAAACAACTAAAATCAGTATGGAAATAAAATAATACATTCTATAAAGTTTTAAGTTTCAAGTTCTTTTTCTGCTTTTTCAATCAGGGCTGCAAAGTAAGCACTTTTTTCTGGAAATTTCAAACTTAATTTTTGATAGGTTTTTATCGCTTTATCGTAGAAGCCCTGATCCATATATATTTTTGCAAGTGTCTCGCTCACAATGTTCTCCTGATCCACAACACTTGACCGGGCGGCATCAACAGGATTAAAGAAAGTTCCTTTTTGCCGTGTGATACTCGGTTCATTTTCAATGAACTTATCGATTAACTCTGTTTTCGTTTCCCTGGGAAGCTCTTTTTCCTCCCCGGTAATTCGTGCCTGTTCCGCTTCGATCTGCGCTATTCGCTCCTGAACAATTCTTTTCAGTTCACTGATTTTGTCCTCTTCCGTTTGCTTTACTTCAACAGGCTGCTCACTTGCTTTCTCTTCTGCCGTTTCTATTTCCACATGTTCGTCGGGAAGGGATACGGGAATCTCTTTTTCTCCGGTCTGATAAATTCGTTTTTTCAGTGTTGCTCTGTCGCCGGCATAAATAGCCGTAAGTTTCAGTTCGGTATCGTATCGGATGCTTTTGCCTTTGTATAAAGCGGTAGTTAACAATACTCTGGCCGACTGGCAATACGGAAAGTCATGCACAAGTTCCATGAGCGGAGAAACGGATTCTTCCGCCAGAATGACGGGATTAAGTATATATCCGTTAAACGATTCTTTATTCATCAGCACACTACCAATTAATTACAGCCTTGTTGAAAATATCCGTTGTCAGCATTTCCGTGATGCCCAGAATCAGCTCTTCTTTCACAGAATTATAATCTGCGTCGGATTGATAATCAAGATAATGCGAGAATTTCTGTTCGAAATCCTTATTGGGTTCATATGAATTCACAAAACGCACATTTACCGTTATTGTCAGCCTGTTCAGGGCAGATGTCTGGTCACCCTGAATAGCTACCGGTGTTGTTTTATAATCGATTATCTCTCCTTCGATGGCCAGATCGCCGTTCCTTTCCACCATTTCAAGATTGGTTTGCCTGGTAAACTGGTCTCTTAACGCATTGGTAAAAATGGCACTTAAAACCGGTTCCACCAATTGCGCTTTATTCGGAAAATACTGTACCGACATCGTTTTGGCTTCAGGAGGTATGGAAGCTCCCGTAAAAGAATAAACACCACAGCCTGTGAATAACCATGCAAAACCAAACATGAGAAACAATAAATGTTTCCGCCACATGCTATGATACCGGTTGCTGTTCATTAGTTGTTAATATTGTATTCCTTGATTTTCCGGTAAAGCGTTCGTTCAGAAATACCAAGCTCTTTGGCCGCACTTTTTCTTTTTCCGTTATATTTCTCCAACGCTTTAATGATCATTTCCTTTTCTTTCTCCTGCAATGAAAGTGACTCCTCTATTACTTCTGAAGAATGAAATTTTTCGATCTCATCCTGATCTGCCGGGCTTATGTGCACTTCATGAACCGTATCATCGGGCACATTTAACACTCCTTCGCTGTAATCCTTAACCATCAAAGCTTTTGTCTGTTCCAAAGAGGTTTCCGTATCACTCTTTTCAAGCATATCAGCCACCACTTTTTTCAACTCATTCATATCCTTTTTCATATCGAAAAGCACTTTATATAAAAGTTCTCTTTCCGAAATATGCTCTTCTTCCTTTTTCTTGTAGAGTACCGGAAGATCGTTAGCGCCTTCGCCGGGTAAATAATTTTTCAGCGTAAGTGCGTCAATCTCTTTATTGCGTTCGATAATAGATATTTGCTCGGTAATATTTTTCACTTGACGTACATTACCGGGCCAGTAATAATTTTCCAGAACTTTTATAGCGTCTTCCGTCAGGCGCAGCGGAGGCATTCTGTATTTTTCAGCAAAATCGGATGCAAATTTCCGAAAAAGCAAATAAATATCTTCTTTTCTGTTGCGCAAGGGCGGAATAGCAATGGGCACCGTATTCAAACGATAGAACAGGTCCTGTCTGAAATCGCCCTTTTCAATTGCTTCGCTCAGATTGACATTAGTAGCAGCCACTACTCTGACATCCGTTTTCAGTACTTTTGACGAGCCTACTTTCATAAATTCGCCAGACTCGAGCACTCTGAGCAACCGTACCTGCGTTGATAAGGGGAGTTCCGCAATTTCATCTAAAAAAATAGTCCCCCCATTGGCTACTTCAAAGTATCCTTTCCGAGCTTCGTGGGCACCCGTAAACGAGCCTTTTTCGTGGCCGAATAATTCAGAATCAATGGTCCCTTCCGGAATAGCTCCACAGTTTACGGCGATGTAGTGGCCGTGTTTCCGGGCACTCATCTGGTGAATAATCTTCGGGAAGACTTCCTTTCCCGTACCACTTTCGCCCGTAATCAATACGGTCAGATCAGTATGCGCCACCTGAACGGCAATATCTATAGCCCTGTTCAGCAAAGGAGAATTACCAATGATACCAAACCGCTGTTTTATTGACTGAATATCCATATGCCCCTTTTGATAGTTTCGTGTAAAATTAGTGAATCTGCACTTACCTCAGTTCTGCTCCGAAATTTTGTTCGAAAGCCATTTGAATTCTTTTCATAGCTTTATCAATGACTTTATCATTCAGTGTCTTTTCCTTATCCTGCAAGATAAATGACAAAGCATAAGATTTCTTTCCTTCAGGAATTTTATCTCCCTGGTAAATATCGAAAATCCCCACTGATTTTAGAAGTTTACGTTCTGTACTAAAGGCCAGGTTTTTAAGGTCGTTAAATTTAACTGCAGTATCCAGCAATAAAGCTAAATCGCGGCGTACTTCCGGATATCTGGCAACAGGCTCGTATAGTTTATCGCTGCCGGGGAGATGTTTTAATAACAGATCCCAATTAATCACTGCACTAAAAACACCCTGCCGGATATCGAACGCATCAAGTTGCTTTTTGCTGACTGATCCCACTTCGACAAGCTTGTCATTATTTACCTTGTAGATCAGGTCTTCTGCAAACAAATTATTGCTGCATTCTTCCAGTACCAGTTTATCGCGTTCGATGCCCAGTTTCTCAAGAATCCCTTCCACCAACGCCTTCACATCAAACAAATCTACTTTTCCGGGAACAGCATTCCAGTTCTCAGCTTGCTTCATTCCGCTGAAAATAAGCATCAGATGTTTCTCTTCGTGATATTTTTCCAACGCATTATCCCCTGTCCGATCTTCTTTCAGCCGGTACACCTTTCCGAATTCATATAATTTCAGGTTACTGACTTTCCTGTTCAGGTTATAAGCTACCACTTCAAGGCCGCCAAAAAGAAGCGTTTGTCGCAGGACATTTAAGTCCTGACTTAACGGATTCAGCAAATAAACACTGTTTTTATCTTCAAAGATGCCTGACCTTTCGGCATATTCCGATTTTGTTAACGAGTTGTTCATTATCTCCGACAATCCTTGAGATGTCAGGTAATCAGAAATCATATTTTGCAATTTTTCCCTGTCAGGGCGCGCCCTTAACTGAACCGATGAATAAATTTTATCGCTGAATTCGATGTTGTTGTAGCCGTAAATCCGGATAATTTCCTCGATCACATCCACATCCCTGGTTACATCAGCTTTAAACGTGGGTATTAACAGCCTGAGGCCATCTGCAGTTTCTTCCACGACTTCCAATTCCAGATCAGTTAGTATGTCTTTGATCACCTGCCGGTCGATTTTTTTACCGATCAGTCTGTCCACATTTTTATATGCCAGATCGACAGGCCATTTCTCAATGGGGTCCGGATATACGTCTTTTATCTCAGATGAAATTGTCCCTCCGGCTACCTCTTTGATAAGGATTGCCGCTCTTTTTAAAGCATATTCCGTAATGTTGGGGTCGGCACCGCGTTCAAAACGGAACGAAGCATCTGTCTGCAGCATGTGCCTCTTAGATGTTTTACGAATATGTGTCGGATCGAAGTAAGCACTTTCGAGAAATATATCTTTTGTTTTTTCTGTTACCCCCGAAGTGGCTCCGCCAAACACACCGGCAATACACATTCCTTCTTTTTCGTTGCAGATCATCAAATCGTCGGAATGCAACTTACGTTCTTCTTCATCCAGTGTGATAAAAGGTGTGCTTTCGGGCAGTTTTTTTACAATTACTTTATTTCCTGCAATACCTGCGGCATCAAAAGCATGCAAGGGTTGTCCTGTTTCGTGCAGCACATAGTTTGTAATATCCACCACATTATTGATGGGGCGCAATCCCAGGGCATTCAATTTATTTTTCAGCCAGTCGGGCGACTCACTAACATGAACTCCTGATATGGTAACTCCCGTATAACGCGGACAGGCTTTGTTGTCTTCTACGATCACTTCAATGTCCAGATCGTGATTATCCACCTCAAAGCGTGCCACTGAAGGGATATTTAATTTATAGTCACGCGTGTTGTGCAATCTGTTCAGGGCAGCTACCAGGTCGCGGGCAGTTCCGATATGTGATGTAGCATCAGTACGGTTTGGTGTTAAACCTATCTCAAACACTACGTCTTCTTCCACTCTAAAATATTTTCTAGCTTCGGTTCCCACCTGCGCGTCATCATTCAGCACCATAATGCCGTCGTGCGATGTGCCCAGTCCCAGTTCGTCTTCGGCACAGATCATCCCTTCGGAAACTTCAC
>Ga0164315_10000351_pt1 | contig 31137 bp, 19 predicted proteins | sample GuaBasSedimGuay6_FD_113737 | JGI IMG/M metagenome (GOLD analysis project Ga0164315, IMG submission 113737) | Subseafloor sediment microbial communities from Guaymas Basin, Gulf of California, Mexico - Guay6, Core 4569-2, 0-3 cm | ecosystem: Environmental > Aquatic > Marine > Hydrothermal vents... | reverse complement strand
TGATGACAGCCGATCCAAGAATAGTGAAGACGGCAAAGGCAATAAGTAGACTATCATATGAGGAGGCCATGGAGCTTTCGCACTTTGGCGCCAAGGTTATTTATCCACCCACAATTCAGCCTGTGTTGAAGAAAGGTATCCCAATTAAAATAAAAAATACTTTAGCGCCGGAAGATGATGGGACTCTTATAACCAAAGAAAGCTCTATTACAGATAGAACAGTACAGGGGCTTACCAGTATAAATAATTTGGCATTGGTTAACTTGAAGGGTTCAGGTATGGTTGGTGTCCCAAAAATTTCATATCGATTGTTCAGATGCTTTGCTAAACAAAACATTAACATTATACTGATCACTCAGGCATCTTCAGAGCATACAATAAGCATTGTTATAACTGAAGAAGAAACTGAAATGGCTGCAAAAGCAGTTAACAAGGAGTTTGCCATGGAAATAGAACTGGGCAAAATAGATCGACTCGAAATAGAGAAAGAACTTGCGATTGTGGCTTTGGTGGGATCAAATATGCAGAACCAAGTTGGTGTTAGCGGGAAAATGTTTTCTACACTTGGTGCCAATGGGGTGAACATTAAAGCCATTGCCCAGGGGTCTTCGGAGCGAAACATATCGACTGTAATTCATAGTAAAGATCTTAAGAAGGCTCTAAATAGTCTGCACGAAGATTTTTTCTTGTCGGAAAGAAAGCGGATAAACCTGTTTATTATAGGTGTTGGGAATGTAGGAGGGGAATTATTACTGCAACTTAAAAATCAAATACCTGTATTACTTAAGGAAGAGCATCTTGATATTCGAGTTGTGGGATTAGCGAATAGCAAGAAGATGCAGTTTCAAGATGAAGGTATAACGCTTAGTAATTGGCCAAACGAGTTAAATGCCGGAGAAGTAATGAGAAAACAATCATTTATTGATAAGATGATTGCACTGAATCTGCGAAATTCTGTGTTTATTGACAATACTGCCACAGGAGATATACCTGAACTCTACCTTAATGTACTGAAGAGTAGCATCTCGGTGGTAACTCCCAATAAAGTTGCTGCCTCGGCATCCTATGATCAGTATATCGAAATCAAGAAAACAGCGCAACGTTATCGTACTCAATTTCTTTTCGAAACTAATGTAGGGGCAGGCTTGCCAATTATTTCTACATTGAAAGATTTGGTAAAAAGCGGTGATAAAGTATTGGCAATAGAAGCCGTTCTTTCAGGCAGCCTTAATTTTATTTTTAATAATTATAGCGGTGAAAGAGATTTTTCGTCTGTAGTTAAGCAAGCCCAGAAAGAGGGTTATACCGAACCCGATCCGAGGATTGATTTGAGTGGACTGGATGTAAAAAGAAAACTGCTTATATTAATGCGCGAGGCAGGCATTGCAAGTGAGATAGAAGATATAATTGGCAATGAGTTTATGCCTACTGAATGCTTAGAGACCGACAGTATTAATTCTTTTTTTAATACCCTGGCTGAAAATGAAGATAGTTTTAAACGGATGTACGAGCAAGCTCAAAATAATGGCTGTCAGCTTAAATTTGTGGCCCAATATCGTGATGGAAAGGCTACCACAAAACTTTTAGAAGTTGGACCTGAACATCCATTTTATAATTTGAGAGGAAAAGATAATATAGTTTTATTTTATACCAGGCGTTATAAAGACCAGCCATTGATAATTAAGGGAGCGGGTGCCGGTGCAGAAGTAACCGCAAGTGGTATTTTTGCTGATATTATGAAAGTAGCCCACTCAAAACCATATAATTTATAATGAAGAAGGTAAAAGTTTTTGCCCCCGGATCGATTGGCAATGTTGGCTCAGGATTTGATGTTTTTGGACTTGCATTAGACGGTTTAGGTGATATCCTTGAAGTAAAAGAAAGCAGTAATGGCAAACTCAATATTCTAAAAATTGAAGGTGATGATGGTATTTCCACAGACCCGGATAAAAATATAGTTACAGTAGGTGCCAAGGCTCTCTTAAAGGAGGTCGGCAGTGATCAGGGGTATGATTTTATTATTAAAAAAGGCGTTTTGGCCGGGAGTGGACTGGGTTCTTCAGGCAGTAGTGCTACAGCCGGTGTTTTTGCTATAAACGAACTTTTGGGTAATCCTTATACAAGAGAAGAACTGCTGCCATTTGCTGCAATAGGAGAAAAAGTGGCTTCTTTTATTCCGCATTACGATAATGTGGCTCCTTCAATGCTCGGAGGGTTTACGGTTGTAAGAAGTGACGATCCTTTAGAAATATTGCAGGTAGATATACCCGAGAATCTACATTTGGCGCTAGTCCGACCAAATGTTATGATTAAAACCAAGGAGGCCAAGAAGATGTTGGGAGAGACGATGTTGATAAGTAATGCAGTACACCAATTTGGCAATATTGCCGGTTTGATAATTGGCATGCATCGTAATGATATTCCTTTGATCGGTCGCTCTGTGGAAGATAAATTGGCAGAACCGGTTCGATCGAAACTGATACCAAATTACAATATCGCTAAGGAGGCTGCTTTAAATTCAGGCGCTGCAGGATTTAATATCTCAGGCTCAGGACCTGCTATGTTTGCTATTTGTGATGGAAAAGTTGTAACCGAAAATGTAATTGAAGCTTTGCGAGAAGTTTATCAAGATGACGAAAAGGCAAATTATTATATCTCAAAGAGTGATTTACTGGGAACAAGGCGAATAGATTAGTTATGCAGTATTACAGCACCAATAACAAAAATTATAAGGTAAGCCTAGCAGAGGCAGTTCGCAAAGGTCTCCCTGAAGATAACGGTCTTTTTATGCCTGAAACTATTCCGCAGCTGCCATCAGATTTTTTTCAAAATATTAGCTCATGGAGTCTTGCTGAAATAGGCTATAAAATCCTTTACCCTTTCGCTAGCGAGGCTATCCCGGATAATGTACTGAAGGAAATTTGTGATGATGCTTTTTCTTTTGAAGTACCACTGGTGGAGGTGGAGAAAAACATGTATTCATTAGAGTTATATCATGGGCCTACACTCGCTTTTAAAGATTTCGGCGCTCGATTTATGGCTCGTGCTTTAGGATATTTTAATAGTGGAGAAGAGACCAGGAATACCATCTTAGTAGCAACATCAGGAGATACCGGTAGCGCAGTTGCTAATGGGTTTTATAAGGTAGATAATGTAGATGTTGTTATTCTTTACCCACAAGGCAAAGTAAGTGATTTGCAGGAAAAGCAGATGACTACTCTGGGGCATAATATACAGGCTATTGCCATAGATGGAAAGTTCGATGATTGTCAGCGTTTGGTGAAGAAGACCTTTTTGGATAAGTCATTAACAGAACAATTTGGACTCACTTCGGCCAATTCCATCAATATTGCTCGACTATTGCCACAAATGCTCTATTATTTTTATGCCTATGGTCAGCTTTCAGATATAGACAAGCAGATAGTCTTTTCGGTACCTAGTGGCAATTACGGTAATTTAACTGCCGGGACTATAGCAAAGAAAATGGGTTTACCCGTACATCATTTTATTGCTGCTACTAATGCCAATGATATTGTTCCTCACTATTTGGATACAGGAGAATTTGAGCCTAAATCATCTATTGAAACCATTAGTAACGCTATGGATGTTGGCGACCCAAGTAATTTTGTCCGTTTACAGGAATTATTCAATCATTCATTAGCAGAATTCAGGTCAGAACTTAGTGGATATAGCTATTCAGATCAGCAGACCAGAGAAACGATCTTAGAAGTTTATGATGAGAATAAATATATTCTTGATCCGCATGGTGCTATTGGCTACCGGGCATTAGATGAGTTTATGAAGCATGAAAATGAAGTGATGGGGGTCTTCCTTGAAACAGCTCATCCTATTAAATTCAGGGAAGCAATTGAGCCCTTGATTGGCAAAGAGCTTGAATTGCCGGAGCAATTAGTATCTGTTATGAAAGCTGAGAAAAAGTCCAATAATTGTAGCGTAGATTATAATGATTTTAAATCATTGCTTATTAAGTTACTTTCGTAGGCGTTTAAGAATTGGGTAACTGCTAACTTAAATATCAACTCTAATAGCATATAGGTCAAACCCACCTTCGCCACCTGATCTATCTGAAGAAAAAATCATCAGTTTTTTGGATAGATCCAATAAAATTGGCCTGTATTCATCGGACACACTATTAATTTCCGGACCAAAATTTTTGGGAGCTGACCATGACTCACCTTCATACTTAGAATACCAAAGATCGAAACCTCCAAATCCTCCTAGTCGATTCGAGGTAAAAACGAAGAGATTACCAAGAATAAAAGGACACTTATCATCGGCATCACTAGAGAACAACTGATTTATTGAAACATTGATTGACGATTCCGGATTTTGGAGGAACGAAGGTAATTCTTTACTGTCCGGTAGGAGTGTTGTATAAATATTAAATATACCATTATCACGGTTGCTGCAAAAATATAACCGGTTGTGCTCACCATCAATTGTAGGATAGTAATCATCATATTCCGTATTTAAAGCCAGGGAGTTTATTGGCCCTAATGATGATTCACCAAACACTCCATAGTGATCTTTTGAATAATAGAATTTTATGTCAAAATTTCCTGAATCATTTGAAGAACAGAAGAAATATTCATGTTCTAAGTCTCTAAAACTATATGGCCCTAGTTCATCAAATTCAGTGTTCACGGCATCCAATGTCATAGACTCCCCTTGACTCCAAGCATTGGTCGCATGCACAACATCGAAAAGATTCTCGTCAATATGATACGAAATGTCCATTTTAGCCAGGATTATATCAAAATTTCTCCCAAAACGATTCGATGAATATTGAAAATCTGATCGCATAGCTGGGTAAGGGAGATTGGAATTATAATCATCATAGTAAGAATTAAGAAAAGTGAGGTTTATGGGTGTTCCCCCAACCGGCAGGCTAAATGTGTGTGGGTCTTCACGAAAACAACTAGTTGCACTGATTAATGAAGAAATTATGCCAATTACAGCAGCTCTTACCAGATAATTCATTTGGCAATAGTAAATTTCCGGATTATCAGGAACAATGATTTATCTCATAAAGGATGGATCTTATTCAGGAACACAGCAATCATCTTCAGTACCTTCGATAGCACTTTGCAAATGAAGGTCTGCATCTTGCTGTTCACTGGAGTTACTTATCTTTTCTGCTTCCTGCTCAACTTTTTTCGGCTCAGGGAAAAAGCGCTTTTGCCAAATCAGCAGAATCATCACACCAATAAAAATTGATGAGTCAGCAACATTGAAAATAGCATTAAAGAAATGGAAACTGCTGCCTCCCACATAGGGCATCCACTCCGGCCAGTTAAAACTGAATAAAGGGAAATAAAGCATATCGACTACCTGGCCGTTCATAAAAGCAAATGGTGAATCATAGGGCATGTTTTCGAAGATAACTCCATAAAACATACTATCAATCAAGTTGCCAATGGCCCCTGCTAGAATTAAAGCACCGGCCCATAATGCTCCTTGATGCATATTTTTGCGGGCATATTTATAGAGAAGGAATACTCCAACTCCAGATGCTAATAGCCTGAATGAAGTAAGTACAACTTTGCTGTAAAGCCAGTCAGCCTTTAGGCCAAATGCGATACCCTCATTTAAGATATAATGAATTCTAAACCAATCTCCCAGTACATTAAACTCCTCATACAAATGCATATTATAATGCACCAGTAGTTTAGCTCCTTGATCGAGAATAATTATACCGAGAGTCAGTAAATAGTATTTATAATACTTCAATTATGCTTCTATTTTGATTCTTAATTTATGATGATCAATTTCCAGATCAATACCATCTGCCAGATCATCTGTAATTGTTAACGAGTTGGCTTGTGTTTCAGTACGTATATAATCTGAAAATCGATTTAACGCTGCGTCAACATCTGCACCGCCATTGCCAAACTGCAGATTGATTTTATCCTGTACTTCAAGACCCATATCTTTCCTCATATTCTGGATACGGTTTACCAAATCTCTTGCCAGCCCTTCTTCACGAAGCTCATCAGTTAATTCCATATCCAGTGCCACGGTAAGTTTGCCTTCGCTGGCAACTACCCACCCCGGGATATCCTCGCTGGAAATTTCAACATCGGCAAGTTCAATATGTATTGTTTGCTCTGATAAAACCAATTCATAGCTTCCTTCAGCTTCTATTTTGGCAATATCCTCGGCACCAAATGCTGTGATAGTTGCCGCTATTTCTTTCATTTTAGGACCATATTGCCTTCCAAGTGTCCTGAAATTAGGCTTTATCTTCTTAACAAAAACTCCTGAACCATGGTCAAGATATTCAACCTTTTTAGTGTTTATTTCGGATAGAATCAGTCCTTCAACAGCTTGAATTTGGTGTTTAAAGTTCGCATCCAGTACCGGGATAAGGATCTTTGCCAGAGGCTGGCGAACCTTAATATTATGTTTCTTTCGTAACGAGTGCACAAGCGAAGAAATCTTCTGAGCTAAACCCATTTTCTCCTCAAGTTCTTTATCAATTTTCTCCTTATCAATTGCCGGGAATTTAGATAAATGGACTGATTCATGAGCATTACTGTTAGACACTTTATTTAGATTTTCAAAAAGGGCGTCTGTATAAAATGGTGCAATCGGTGAGGCTAAATGAGCCAGATTCATTAAACAAGTATAAAGTGTATGGTAGGCTGCTATTTTATCTTCATTATACTCTCCTTTCCAGAAACGTTTTCTATTCAGCCTTACGTACCAATTACTTAAATTATCGATAGTGAAATCTTGAATAGCACGAGCTGCTCTGGTAGGCTCGTAATCATTATAGGCTTTGTCAACAACTGCAATCATACTGTTTAGCTTCGACAAAATCCATCGATCACTTTCTGTATAGGCCTCGCTTGGAGCTGTAATACCATTATAGCTGTCTAGGTTAGCATAAAGAGCGAAAAACGAATAGATATTATGTAGAGTGCCAAAAAATCTTCTTTGTACTTCAGCAACTCCTTCAATATTAAACTTTAAATTATCCCAAGGATTAGCATTGGCAATCATATACCATCGGGTGGCGTCAGGGCCATACTTTTCCATTGTCGAGAATGGATCAACTGCATTACCCAATCGTTTCGACATCTTGTTGCCTTTCTTATCTAGTACAAGCCCATTGGCAATAACATTTTTGAAGGCAACCTTGTCAAATAAAATTCCTGCAATAGCATGTAAAGTAAAAAACCAACCCCTAGTCTGATCTACACCTTCAGCAATAAAATCTGCCGGGTAGCTCTCATCAAATATTTCTTTGTTTTCAAACGGATAATGCCATTGGGCATAAGGCATAGCCCCTGAATCGAACCAAACATCGATTAAATCGGGCACTCTAGTCATTTTTTGGCCCGTAGCACTAACCAGAAAAACATCGTCAACATAAGGACGGTGCAGATCAAAATCTTCTGCCAAACTAGCATCCATAAAGCCGGCTTCTACAGATTTGTCAACTTCCTGACGTAGTTCCTTGAGGGAGCCAATACAAATTTCTTCTGTTTTATCTTCTGTTACCCAGATAGGCAAAGGTGTCCCCCAGTACCGTGATCGGGATAAATTCCAATCGACCAGGTTTTCGAGCCAGTTGCCAAACCTGCCAACACCGGTAGACTCAGGCTTCCAATTGATTGTTTTATTTAATTCTACCAGTCGGTCCTTAAAAGCCGTAGTTTTAATAAACCACGAATCCATTGGGTAGTACAGAACCGGCTTATCAGTACGCCAACAATGTGGGTAAGAGTGCTCGTACTTCTCTACTTTATAAGCTCTATTTTCTTCTTTAAGCTTAATGGCCAGTAAAACATCGAGTGATTTTTCAGGTGGATTTTCTTTATAGTATTCGTTCTTAACATAAAGACCACCAAATTCACCCATCTCCTCTACATAGCGACCTTGTTTATCGACAATAGGCATATTTTTACCTTCTTCGTCTTTAACAAGAATAGCACCAATGCCTGCTTTCTTAGCTACTCTAAAGTCATCAGCACCAAATGTTGGTGAGATATGGACGACACCGGTGCCATCTTCAGTAGTAACAAAATCACCTTCAATTACTTTAAAAGCATCGCCTGTTGGAGCAACATAAGAAAGTAGTTGCTCATACTCTACACCAACCAGGTCTTGCCCTTTAAATTCCTCAATAATTTCATAAGGGATCAATTTGTCACCTGCCTGGTAATCTGCCAGCTTAATTTCACTTGCTTTTTGGTTAAACAAGCTACTAAAGCGGTCTTTAGCAGCGATAACCTTAATGGGTTCGAAAGTATATTGATTAAAGGTGGCAACCTTTACATAATCTATATTCCTGCCTACTGCTAGAGCGGTGTTTGCAGCTAGTGTCCATGGAGTTGTTGTCCAGGCCAGAATAAACTCATTGTCCTTACCGGTAACCTTAAACTGTGCTACCACTGTGGTGTCCTTTACATCACGATAGCACCCGGGTTGATTTAGCTCATGAGAGCTAAGACCCGTACCGGCAGCAGGAGAATAGGGCTGGATGGTAAACCCTTCATACAGCAGATCTTTATCATATAGTTTCTTTAGAAGGAACCACAGACTTTCCATATAATCACGGTTAAAGGTGATATATGGATCATCAAGATCCACCCAATAGCCCATTTTTTCAGTAAGATCATCCCACTGATCTTTAAATTTCATTACCGCCTCTTTGCACTTGAGGTTATACTCTTCAACAGATATTTTTGTGCCAATGTCTTCTTTGGTAATGCCTAGTTCTTTTTCAACTTGTAGTTCTACGGGCAAACCATGGGTATCCCATCCTCCTTTACGTTTTACTTGAAAACCTTTTAGTGTTTTGTAGCGGCAAAATATGTCTTTTACTGCTCGAGCCATCACATGATGGATGCCGGGGGTGCCATTGGCCGACGGGGGGCCTTCATAAAAAGTAAAAGTCGGGGCTCCTTCCCGACCTTGAATAGACTTGGCAAATATTTCGTCCTTTTTCCATCTTGCGAGAACTTCATCTGCCACAGCAGCATAGTTTATCCGCTTGTATTCTTTGTACTTCATTCTGAAATTAATGACTATTTATTTTCTCGATGTTCTCCCTTCACTCCATTGTCACGTACCACAATCTTACCAAGGTCAATTTCTTCATCTTCGTCATAGATGCCATCATACTCTTCAATAGGAGGATGAATTTTAAGATCTCTCTTGCCCGAATCGAAGGTTAATAGTAATGATGGGAGCACCAACAAGTTGGTAAACATCGATATGAAAAGAGTTATGGATGTAAGAAAACCTAAGGCAACAGTGCCACCAAAGTCTGAGGCTGTGAAAATTACAAATCCGGCAAAAAGTACTATTGAAGTATAAATCATGCTTGTACCGGTTTCATGGAGGCTATTGTTTATAGCCACACTAACGTTGAAGTTATTAGCAAAGAGTTCTTGCCTGTATTTTGCCAGGAAGTGAATGGCGTAGTCAACCGAAATCCCGAAAGCAATACTAAAAATTATCGCGGTACTTGGCTTAAGGGCAATGCCAAAATAACCCATAATACCGGCTGTAATTGCCAATGGAATCACATTAGGGATCAGCGATAGTACAATCATCCTGAAGTTCGCGAATAATAAACCCATGATTATTGATATTGCCACGAAAGCTAGAACAAAACTCATTTTTAGGTTATCGATCAGGTATGAATTACCTTTTATAAACAGTAGAGTTGTGCCTGTAATACTTGCAGTAAGCTTAGATTTCTCAAAAATTTCATTCTGTTTTGGCCTGATTACCTGATTAACAAGTGAATCCATTTTATTGGAACCAATATCTTTTATCTTAAGAGAGATTCTTATTTTCTGGCCGGTAGAGTCAACAAAGGATTTTAACAACCCCGAACTGTCGGACTCATTTTTAAGATAACCGAGGATGAAGTTTTTTTCATTATTATTTCTGGGTAATGCGTACCGGGCAGGATTACCACCAAAAAAGGCCTGTCTTGCTGCTTTAACAAAATTGATAATCGAAATCGGGTTTGATATATCCGGTTGTTCAGCCAGGAATTGTTCAAATTCCTCTATTTTTTTCAGATTTCTTAAATCCGTGACCCCACGTTTCTTATGGGTGTCCACCACAATTTCAAGAGGCATCATGCCAGAGAAATTATGCTCGAAATACCGTAAGTCTTGTTTTACCTGGCTCTCTTCGGGAATGTCATCTACCATAAATGAAACCGAGTGCACTTTATATACACCTATAATGGCAAATGTTAGTATTACACCTGTGACAGCAAAAACAACATATCGTCTTTTTTGAACGACGAAATTAAAAAAGTCCAGAACTCCTCCTAAAGGGGCAAAACTTAAATGCTTAAGTTGCTTCGCTGTTGGGGCTGGCAAATAGCTAAAAACACTAGGCATCAGAATAATGCTAACCACAAAAGTGGCCATGATATTAATACTGGCAATTACCCCAAACTCTCTTAGGATGGTAATGTCTGTAAACATAAGAACACCAAAGCCTACAGCAGTGGTGCCATTGGTAATAAGTGTAACCAGACCAATTTTCTGAGTAACGGTTTTGATGGCCAGCAATTTATCACCGTGCATCAAAAACTCGTGATGATACTTATTAATCAGGTAGATGCTATTGGGGATACCAATAACCACAATCACCGTAGGTATTAAGCCGGTGAGTAAGGTAATTCGGTAGTCAAACAGTACCAGGGTGCCCATTACCCAGATAACAATCACCGCAATAATTATCATTGGGAATACCACCGCCATCCACGATCTAAAGAAAAGCAGCATAATAAATGCCGTGATTAACGCAGAAAACCCCAGGAACATGATAAGCTCATCCTTTACCTTGCCGGCAATAACCGAACGAATAAATGGCATTCCGGCATAATAAAGTTTAATTCCAGTATGCTCAGTAAACGACACCCCCACATCCATTATGTCTTCCGTAAGACCAATACGCTTATCAGAATTAAGTACACTGCGATCGTATGATACCAACATAAGTACCATGCCATTATCAGGATTTATTAACTGCCCGGAGTAGAGTTTTTGATCCATTACCACCTTTAGCAAACTATCAAGAGTTTCCTGATCATCAGGCATTTCAGTGAAAATAGGCACTATATCAAATTTTTTCTCAGTAGTATCCTTAACCATTTTTGGCAGGTTAGGCAAAGAAAGCACAGTGGTTATACCGGGCATGCCGGCGATCTCTTCACTAAGAAAATTAAGTCGATTGAAATTCGTCGGTGTAAATAAACTGCTATCTCTGATGCCTATTGCCAGAATTGAACCATCCTCACCGAATAACTCTCTAAAGTTCTCAAAGTCGATCATATCCGGATCAGACTTAGGTACTATCTTGGCAAAATCGTAGTTTAATTCTGCCTTACGGGCATTATATCCCATAAAAACTGTTACTGCTACAATCAGAAGGATGAGCAGTAAGCGGTTCTTAATTATAAAATCTGCAAGTTTAGTCCACATATCTTAAAAAACTGTGGGCAAAGATAATAGTTTTTAATCAATAGAGTTGATTGAAATCATTGATATTGAGAGATTTTACCTGATTTTTTGTCTTTTCAGCGCTACCAGGATGGAAGTGACATGCCTTTAAGCTTCCGATACATTGTAAGAGCATGAGAATCGGTCATCCCAGAAACGAAATCGAGTACAACCCTCAAGTTGTTATAAAGCTTCCCTTTTTGCAAATAAATTATTACTTCTTGTGGCAAAAACCTGATGATGGTTTTGTCTTTATTGGTAGCCAGCCCTTCTGTATGGCGATAGGCAGCAGTTATTAGCACGTCAAGTAAACCTTCTATCACCTCTAAACCGGCAATTTCCTTCTCTAGAACTATTTTAGATCTGTATATTCGATCAACCGATAACGACTGAATTTTTTTCATAGCATCGGCTGAATCGATAAGCGATGTTAATGGTGTATCGAAACTTGCATCAAGCAACTGCTCTTCATTTTCGACAAAAACCTTTACTGTTTGATCGATTAATTCATTAATTGCCATTGCTCTAAGCGTACCTAGCTTATCTTGCTGCGATAGAATTGCATTTAGCTTTGCTTCATCAAACCTTGAGCCTATAATTGGCTTAAGAAGATCTATGGTTTCTTCGAGGGTAACTAATCCTAGAGTGCATCCATCTTCCAAATCAATAATATGATAACAGATATCATCAGCAGCTTCAACCAAGAAGGCCAAAGGATGGCGTGACCAAACAGCCTCGGTCTCATAAGAAATCAAATCTAAGTGGTTAGCTAAATCTTTAAAAGCCTCTTTTTCAGATTGGTAAAAACCGAATTTCTTCTGACTAACTCTTTCTTTTTGCTTATTCTTGATCAGTGCTTGCCGAGGATATTTGGAGAAAGCTCCCAGTGTTGCATAGGTAAGCTTTAGCCCATGCAACGACTGATTAATAAGTCGAAACCCTTGTGCATTACCCTCAAAATTGACCAGGTCGGCCCATTCATCTACGGATAACAGGGGCTTAATTGCATCTGTAATAGTTGCAGTTTTGAAAAAATCGGAAATAGCATTTTCACCGGAATGCCCAAAAGGGGGATTACCAACGTCGTGTACCAAAGAGGCGGCACTAACTATAGCACCAAAATCGGAGGCGGTAAATTGTTTAGCAAGCTCCGGGTGTTTGGCTAGGATTTGTTCTCCGGCCAGTTTCCCTAGAGACCTTCCAACTGAAGAAACTTCCAGACTATGCGTAAGCCTATTGTGAACAAAATCATCTTCCGGTAAAGGAAAAACCTGGGTCTTATCTTGCAGTCTTCGGAAAGGCAGAGAAAAGATAATTCGATCAAAATCTATTTCAAACTCACTGCGCTGCAATTGTGAGAAGCCGGCTTTACCCTGACGTTGTGAAGATAAAAGCTTATGCCACTCCATTGCTTATAATTTTTTAAGTAAGGTCGAAAGCGAAGTATAGCTTTTAAGCTTGTTGATTATTTCATCGATAGTAACCCGCTCTTGTTCCATGCTATCTCGTTCACGAATGGTTACTGTATTGTCTTCTAATGTTTGATGGTCGATCGTTACACAATAAGGTGTGCCAATAGCATCCTGCCTTCTATACCTTCGACCTATAGCATCTTTCTCGTCGTACTGAACATTAAATTCATACTTAAGCATATCAAGAACTTCACGAGATTTTTCGGGTAAACCATCTTTTTTGATCAGAGGGAGAATTGTTGCTTTTACAGGGGCTAAAGCTGGTGGTATCTTAAGTACCAATCTTTCAGAACCATCTTCCAGTACTTCTTCGGTATAGGCTGATGAAAGAATAGCTAAGAACATTCTGTCAAGCCCTATAGAAGTTTCAACTACATAGGGCACGTAACTTTCATTATCCTGAGGATCAAAGAACCGCAATTTTTTACCTGAATGTTTTTCATGGGCGGCAAGATCAAAATCAGTACGTGAATGGATACCTTCCAATTCTTTAAAGCCCATAGGAAAATTAAACTCTATGTCAGACGCGGCATTGGCATAATGGGCTAAATTCAGATGGTCGTGGAAACGGTAGTTCTCATCACCAAGCCCAAGTGCATTATGCCATTTTTGTCTTTTTTCTTTCCATTCTTCATAGAACTTCAGCTCTTCACCGGGTTTTACAAAGTATTGCATCTCCATTTGCTCAAACTCTCGCATACGGAAGATAAACTGGCGAGCAATAATCTCATTTCTAAACGCTTTGCCAACCTGGGCAATACCAAATGGCAGCTTCATTCGCCCTGTTTTTTGCACATTTAGGTAGTTTACAAAAATTCCCTGGGCTGTTTCGGGTCTAAGGTATATAGTGCTTGATTCACCAGCAACAGAGCCTAAATCTGTTGAAAACATTAAATTAAACTGTCGTACATCAGTCCAGTTTCTTGAACCTGATACCGGACAGGCGATTTCCAGTTCAACGATTAAATCTTTTATAGCTACCAGATCAGAGGCATCGAAAGCCTCCTTCATTTTAGCGTTGATATTATCTATTTTCTCCTGATTCTGTAAAACTCTGCCATTGGTGGCTAGAAATTGCTCTTTATCAAATGAATCACCAAAGCGTTTGGCTGCTTTAGTAACCTCTTTGTCAATTTTGCCTTCAATTTTGGCTATATGGTCTTCAAGTAGCACATCAGCACGATACCTCTTATTAGAATCTTTATTATCTATTAAAGGATCATTAAAGGCATCTACATGGCCGGAAGCCTTCCATGTAGTAGGGTGCATAAAAATGGCTGAGTCCAAGCCAACAATATTTTCATTTAATTGCACCATTGATTGCCACCAGTATTCACGGATATTGTTTTTCAGCTCAACGCCGTTTTGTCCATAGTCGTAGGTGGCAGCAAGGCCATCATATATTTCACTCGAGGGGAAAATAAACCCATACTCTTTAGCGTGGGAAATAATTTTCTTAAGAAGGTTGCTATAATTTTTTGCCATAGCCGCAAAGTTAGAAAAGAGATTGAAACTTAGATTACCTATTGAATAAAGATTATCATGCTATGTTAAGCACCTTCGAATTTAAGCGCCACCTGATTAAGGCTATCTTTGGAGCCAACCAGGGTAAGGATATCGCCTCTTCTAAGTCGGGTATAACCATGGGTGATGATAAAATTCCCTCTTCTTTTTAGTGAAAGCACAATTACATCGGAAGGTAATCTCAGGTTTCTCAACCTTAAGCTGTGCAAATCAGTATTGAGCACTTCTACATCTCGTGAATCCTGATTTTCTTGCATACCAAGCAGTAGGGTGGCAGCTTGCGGTGATCTTACAAAGTGGTCGAGCAAGCTAACTATGGCTGTAGAAGGATCTACTATAAGCGTGCCTAGTTGATGAAATTTAGTAAAGTTAAACCTATGGTTGAGCCTGACAATTACATCTTTGGTGCCAATATGCTCATAAACCTGCTCACAGATAGTATAATTCTCATCATCTGTAAGCATTGTTACAATTGCTTCAGATAATTCTGCATCAAGATTTTTGATTGTTTCCAGAGAAAGGTTGTCAATCTTTCTTACATCCAAATCCGGATATTCCGCTACATCGGTATCTTTTTTTAAAGTGGCAATTTTTACCATCCAGCCATTTTCGATTAACTGCCTTGCCAGTGCCACAGATTGTGGCTCCAATCCAAAGATGATGGCGTCTCGTATACCATCAAATTCTGGAGTGTCCGCTCGTGTATGCCCTTCACCAACAATATTGATGGCCCATTTAAAAAGCGGTGGCCCAACTAGTTGATTAAGCACGATTACTGAAATAATAATAGTGGCAAATTCGGTGCCCCAGCCGGGGAACGTAGAAGCAACAATGGTGGCTAGGCCCAAGCCAACTCCGGCTTGAGTAACATAGGGCATCCAGGAAATTCTACTGAATAATGGCGGATCACCGGCAATTTTACTGCCCACAAACCCACCAATCATAAGGGACCCAAGTCTGAAGAGAAATAGAATAAACGTAATACCTATAACCTCAATAAAGATATTAAGCTCAATGGCAGCACCCGACAAAACAAAAAAGGCTACATAAATATAGGGGCCAACTTTTTCAAGTATCCGCAAAAACTCGGCCCGGTAGGCACTGTAATTGGTAACAATAAAACTGCCAACAATACATACCAGTAGAGGCTCAATACTTATGCTATGTTGGTATTCGGCATATGTAAGATCAGAAATATAGTGGTGGATAATATAAATCAAATACCCAGATAGTACCACCAGAAAACTCTTGACGGCAAATGCTAAGGATGATTTGAGTAGCCAGATTAGTAATCTCCCTAAGAGCAATCCTGTTAAAAAACTAGATCCCAGCTCTAATAATAAAATAAGAATAAAACCAAGATTTAAACTGGATCCTTCGAAAATGGCAACAGATACTTCCAGAGCAAAAGAGAAAAAGAGGATAACAAAAAAGTCTATAAGAACGGTTACACCGAGTACTGTTTGCACAAATGGTCCTTTAGCCCGCATCTCGTTTACAATGGCAATTGCTGAAGCAGGTGAACGAGCAATAAAAACGACACCAAAGAGGCTGGCTATAGCTATTTTATAAACAACAGGCTGAGTCTTTATAAACGGAATCAGATCAGCAAAAAAGTATACCGCTGTCGTACTTATGATAAATGTAATTAGCAACTGGCTGGCAGTCATCCATTTTATACTGTTTAATCTGCTGCGCATCTCGCGAAGGTATAATTCGGCACTGGCAGCAAAGGCAATAAAGGCAAGGGCAACATCATTAATAAAACTAAGATGGGGTATTGAAGCCGAGGGTATTAAATTAAAAACAAACGGTCCGGAAACAATTCCTGTTATCAACAGGCCAGTAATGACAGGCATTTTATGCTTAAGAAAATATTGAGCAATTACGTTAGCTGCAATGGCTACGATAAGGAAACCGCCTAATAGTTTAAATAAGTTGTAATCAATTGTCATCAGGCTAATTTGGGTTATTTTCTCTGACTTTCAGTATTGCAAAAGTTTAAGATACGTAATTATTGTGGAAAGGGAAGCAGCAATAAATGCAGAACATCAAAATTTAATGGTTAGGGAACCATCTATTTAACTTGATTGTATTTAGTAGTATGAAACGAAAACTAATTTTTGTAATGGCCATAATACTGGTTCTGATGATTTCACTTGGAGGGGTAATATCATACCGACTTTTTGCTGAAGTTAGGTTTCCGACTGTCACATCACAACCACCGGATCATGATTTGTGGGATGGTATAGTTAAGGAATTTGTGGTTGATGGTCATGTAAATTATGAGCACTTACTTAAGAATAGTGAGCAATTAAATATATATCTGCATAGACTTCAATCTCATACTCCCTCCAGTGATTGGTCCAGGGAGGAGAAATTGGCATACTGGATTAATGCCTATAATGCCTTTACAATTAAAATTGTTCTTGATAACTATCCTGTCAAGAGCATTAAAGATATTGGTGATAAGCTGCAAGTCCCATTAGTTAATTCAACCTGGGATATTAAGTTTATTGAGATAGGGGGCAAAGACCTTTCACTTAATGATATTGAGCACCGAATTTTAAGGAAGGAATTTAATGAACCAAGAATTCATTTTGCTATCGTTTGTGCTTCTGAGTCATGTCCACCTCTAAGGAGTGAAGCATTTATATCCGAGAATATCGATAAGCAATTGAACGAACAAGCGCTTTTATTCATTAATGACAAGAACAGGAATCAGTTATCCGCAGACCACATAGAAATCTCGCAACTCTTTAGTTGGTTTAAAGGTGACTTTACAACAGAAGGTAGTTTAATTGATTTTCTCAATAAGTATTCTCATACCAAAATAAGTGCTAATGCTAAAATCAGTTATCTGGATTATGATTGGAGTTTGAACGACTGATTATTGGAATAGGTCTAAGTACCAATCCACAGTTTTGTTGATGCCTGATTCAAAGTCTTCATCGGCTTGCCAGCCAAGTTCTGTTTCTATTTTGTTGGCATCGATGGCATACCTGCGGTCGTGACCCGGACGGTCGGTAACAAAACTGATTAGTTCTTTGTATGAGCTACCGTTGGCTTGTGGCTTTTTAGCATCGAGTAGCTCACAGATTTTGTCAACGATGTAGAGATTGTTACGCTCGTTCTTGCCGCCAATATTATATGTCTCACCTGCCCTGCCGGTCTTAAAAGTAAGCTCTATGCCTTTGCAATGATCAAGCACATAGAGCCAATCTCTGATGTTCTTGCCATCTCCGTAAATAGGGATAGGTTCTCCGGCAAGCGCTTTACGGATAATGGTTGGTATTAGTTTTTCTTTATGTTGCTTTGGCCCATAGTTGTTTGAACAATTGGTGGTAACCACATTCATGCCATACGTATGATGGTATGATCTCACCAGAAAGTCGGAGGAGGCTTTTGAGGCGCTGTATGGGCTGTTGGGGGCATAGGGGGTTTGCTCGGTAAACAAGCCTGTTTCGCCAAGTGAGCCATAAACTTCATCGGTAGATACATGTAAAAATCGATTATCTTCTTTCCCGGCCTTAAAAACTCCCGGAGACTCCAGCCAATGATTACGGGCTACTTCTAGCAAGTTGAAAGTACCATTGATATTGGTGTCAATAAACGCAGCAGGGCCGGTTATAGAATTGTCCACATGCGATTCAGCAGCAAAATGAAACACGCCAATGAATTGATATTGCTCGAAGAGTTGATTTACCAAATCGAAATCACGAATATCTCCCTTCACAAAATGATAGCGAGGATTATTTTCAACTTCAGATAAGTTCTCAGGATTGCCGGCATAGGTAAGCAGGTCCAGGTTTACAATCTGGCACTCTGGGTTGGATTCGAGAAAGTAAGGAATAAAGTTTGAGCCAATGAATCCTGAACCTCCGGTTACTAAATATGTTTTTTTTGCTGACATCAATTAGAATTGTTCATTTGAGGCTACAAACATAGCAGCAGGAGAAGCATTTCCCAATAACTTAAAGTAATTTCCTTCAAAACAGATTTCTAATTTTTAAATGCTCTGTATTTATTTAATATCTCTTTGTACAAGAGCATGACTTTCTTTAATCTTAATAATTCTTAGCTTTTCAAGAATTATCATGATGAGATAAGTTAGATCAACTTCATGCCACCTTACACCACCAAAATTTACTCGATCACTATACTTATGGTGATTGTTATGATAAGCCTCTCCCATCATTAAAAGATCTACTGGGAGTAAGTTTTTAGATGTATCTTTTAGATTGAAGTTGACATAGCCATAAATATGGGCATACCAATTTATTATTACTCCATGTATTGGAGCCATTAATATAATGATTGGCAAAAACAACCATTGCCACCACACTGTTGCAAATTGAAAAAAGAACAAAACGTACAATGTGGTCCATACTATTCTTGAAATTCTTGAGCTGGCAATTTTATCAAAACTTGACCATTGAGGTACATTATCGGTGAATTTTTTATCAATTTCGATCCGTCTATTATTTATGTCTTGATAAGTAGATTTTGTTCTCCACATCATGGCAAACAGATTTTTATCATATTTAGGAGAGTGTGGATCTTGTTCTGTATCTGCATATGCGTGATGCATTCTATGCATTATCCCGTAGCCATAGGCACTTAAATAGTTTGAGCCTTGAAAAATCCATGTTAGAATAAAAACTATTCTTTCAGTAGGTTTTGACATCGTAAATGACTGATGCGCAGCATATCTATGAAGAAAAAAAGTTTGAAAGAACAAACCTCCATACCATAAGATTAATAATAAGTATATAACTTCCATTGGGATATAATTTCTACCACAAATTTACTAAGGACTTCTTATTCAAACTATGAATCTAAGTTAAGAAATTCACTGCTAAATTTTACTTAATGCTTGAGGTGTTATACCAATATAGGGGCTGATATATTTTAAAGAAATTTGTATTATTAGATTTGGCTGATCTATAAATAATACAATAATATCTTATCATTTAGTCAAAACATACTGGGCTTTACTCTTAAACCTAGGTGTTAGTGCAATAATTAACCATACTTGCACTTTCTTAAGAAAAGAGAAATTTGAAGCATAAAATACTTATTCTCCCGGCCGCTATTTTGGTTGTTATTCTATTTTATTATCCCAAATGGAATAATGCTGAACTGGATGTCCACCCTTTAACAAGAAGCTGGGATATAGCCATTCCAAATCAAGATGTGCCAGAAGGGCTAAATTCTTTGAGTGCCGAAGAATGTGGAACTTGTCATATAGAGCATTATCGGGAATGGGAAACCTCAACACATGCCCATGCCTGGACTGACAAGCAGTTTCAAGCTGAAATAAGAAAGGAGTCCAGCCCTTTTATGTGTATCAATTGCCATATTCCGCTGCAAAATCAACAAGAATTTATTGTTACAGGTTTAGTAGGAGGCGATATCTATCAACCTGTAATGGAGGAGAATCCATATTACGATAAGGCCTTACAGCAAGAGGGAATAACATGTGCCAGTTGTCATGTACGTAATGGAACAATAATAGGAACAACTGGTAGTCCGAATGCTGCTCATAAAACAGTTAAAGATGTTGAATTCCTTTCTGAGCATCTATGTATTTCGTGTCATAACGCTAATGCTGAACTTACGCCTGAGGTCGTTTGTACTTTTCAAACAGGTGAGGAGTGGGTTGCAGGTCCTTATTTTGGTGTTAAGAACTGCGTTGATTGCCATATGGAAACTCTTAATCGTGAAAATACTATCGGTTTTGGTGATACATTAAGCCATTTACACAACTTTGCCGGATCAGGGATTCCGAAGTCCAATACTCATGATGCTGTCGGATTGAATGGTTTGGCGATCTACTCTTCAGATATTAAACATACCTTTAAAACTAATGAAGAGATAATCTACACTTTAAGCGTTGTCAATGCTTTGGCCGGTCATAGTGTACCAACAGGTGATCCGGAGAGATTTTTTGATTTCTCATTCGTGTTAAGAAATGAGCAAGGAGATACAATTGTAACTAAGACTGAGCGGATAGGAGAAAAATGGCAATGGTATCCTGTAGCTAAGAAACTAAGTGATAATAATTTGGAGCCAGGAGAGAAGCGAACATTCACTTTTTCACATACACCGGAGTTAGCAGGAAAACTTATCCTCTCAGTAGTAATAACAAAACATCGGCTTGCAAAGGAATATGCAGATTATAATAAGCTGAAAGAGGACTACCCTTTGTATATTACCATTTTTAATAAAGAGTACCAGATTGAGGTAAGTCCTTTACCATAACAATTTATCTTTCTGTATTTAAGGCAGTCGCAGCAATTTCCCATTGCTCATCTGCAAATGCGTTATTATCTGCATTTTTGGTTGATCGAGGCGAGCTACTGCCAGAATTGCTATTATTTACTTTCTGCGTTTTTAATTAGTGTATCAGCCTTTTCTTGTGCTTTAGTCATTATCGCATCTGCTTGCTTGGTTCCTTCGGCTTCTATTTTGACTGCGTTATTTTCAGCTTCTTCTATAAGCTTTTTGCCTGCTATCTCTGCAGCTTTTTTCTTAAAAGGATTGCTGCCGGCTTCTTTAATTAAATTTTCATTTTGAACTTTGGCTTCAGCCCTTACTTTATCTGCAGATTTTTTGGCTTCCACTTTTACCTGGTCAGCTTGTTTTTGAGCTTCAGCTAATAAATTATCACCTTCTTCTCTAGCTTTTTCTATTGCTTCCTTATTAAGTTCTTCTTTAGATGTGGGTATGTCAACCCCTGTATTTTGCTTAACTAAATCGGCGGCTTTATTTACTGCTGCTTTAATAATCTGCTCTTTTATTGCATCTGAACCAATTAAACTTATTTTGGGGCTATCGTAAGGTCCGGTAACTCCAAGTTTTAGTTTGATTTCAGAAGAAGGGTCTTCTGTATTGCCTGTTAATTTGCCCAAAGCAGCATTAGCTTGCTGTCCAAGTTGTCCTGCAGGCACGCTGGTTGCAATTATATAATCAAGTGCTCCATCTAAAGAAGTACTTCCTGAAATAGTTGATTTATGGCCATCTATAAGCACATCAAAAGGAGCAACACTTACAACTCCATTGGTAATGGTAACATCCATTTTAATGTCTTTTAAAGTCATTTCTTCTTTGCCTCCTTTGCTTGTAAACTTGCTGAGGGCCGTTACAAACTTGCCACCCTTTAGTGTCGCTTCTTCAATTTTAATTAAACCTCCCCCGTTAACGGTTTCATTAACAGGCATCAGTTCATTATCCAAATCGCTTTTCATTTTAAAATTGGTTGTTAAGTTGCCACTCATATTTTCAGCAATGGGGGCAAGTTTTTGCACCGTATTAAAAGCTTTAAATGACTCCTGAATGGAAATTTTATTGATGCCAAGATCCATATCAAACTTGGGATCTTTTGGATCTTTTGTATTATAAGCCCCATTAAATACTATTTTTCCACCAAGAGTTTTTGTGCTTAAATTATTCATATGAAGGATACCCTCTTTTATAATGACTTCCCCTTTAGCATCGGTTAGAAGTAAGCCATCGTATTCGATATTTTTTATGTTGGCACTCATTATAAAATCTAAATTAGCAGGTACAGCCATATCATAGGTTTCTTCACTGGTGGAGGTAGTATCAGCTTCAATAATCTCTTCTTCTGTTTCTGTGCTCGTCATAAACTCATCAACCAAAATATTGTTTGATATTAGATTTAGGTTTCCTGTGAGCACTTCATTGGGCATCAGTGCATAATTGATATAGTTGCTGAGTTTACCCGTAGCAGCAAAATCACTTTGCCCAACTTTAGATTCAAAAGTCTCCAGACTAATGTTTTCTGGGTTAAAACTTGCAATGGCAGTCGATATACTCATCCCCTGTGGAAGATATTCCTCATCTGCATAATAAAAATCAGTCAGTTTAAAATTACCACTTGCCGGTATTGTTGAGGTTAAGGTATCATAAACACCCTTCGCTTGTAAATTGGCATCTAATACACCTTTTAGCTCCATTCCTTCCATCGGGAACATCTGCATCATATCTGCAAAGTTTATTTTTGCCGAAGCCTTTAGGTCGATGGGGTAATCGATTAAGTTGGCAATTTTTAGACTGGCATCAATGGGGTTTTTGCCTAGTTCCATATGAAAGGTGCTGATGTCTATTTTTGTGTTGTCAATGTTTCCATCTGTATTATCTACAAGCATTTTGAGTTGCACATTAGATACTGCAGAAGGCAAATCAGGGTACTGAAACATGCCATCATTTACGGCGAGACTTACGTTAAATGCCGGTAAAGAATTTTCATTATAAGTACCCTTAGCTGTTCCATTAAAGTTAAGGCTTCCGGAAGATTTTAAATCACTAAAATCTTCGGTATAAATAGCAGGAATAAGTGAGATAAGGCTTTTGAAGCTATTATTTCGAGAAGAAAAGGATAAATCCATATCTATATCATCAGTTGGCATTGCCAGCCAGCCATCAAAGCCAAAAGAAAAATCATTTAGGGCAACAGTATTTTCTTTAAAGGTAAATATCATCTGATCAAGATCCATATTCAGAATCATATCAATGCTAAACTGCTTGTTGGTAATATAGGTTTCCTTATCGTAGGTAATCTCTTTTAGAAAAACGTTAGTTTTTGTAATTAGATCGAAGACGGACAATGAGAAGTTCCCGCTTCCTTCATGGTTTAAGCTGTTTAGTTCGATGTAAGTGGATGAGGTAGCATCATCATAAATAACTTCGCCATTGGTAATTTGCCATTTTTCTATGGCCATACTAAAATTTGACTCATCCTCTGTCACTGTTTCGTCTTCAATTTCGGTTTCTTCTGATGCAATGGCTATATCATAATTTGCTTTGCCATTTTCAAGTACTTTAATAAATATGTGAGGATTAATAAGGCTAATACTTTGGATGCTCATTTGATCATCAAAAAGAAGTTTGCCAAGATTAATTTCTACCTCAAAATTATCGATGGCGAACAATACATCACCGGCAAATTCATCACGTCCTACAATACCAAGCTCTTTAATGCTAGTTGTAAGATTCGGGAAATTAGGCAGGAGAGATAAACTGAAATTATCAATATCAAAGAGTACATCCGCATTAATATTGGCAGCAATTTGTTCATCTATAGTAGCCCTTATCTGATCCTTAAAAAGATAAGGAGCGGCTATTATAGCAGCGAATACAACTACTAACAGGATTACCAGGACGATTAATACTTTTTTCAGTTTCATTTAGGATTTCTATTATTTGGTAATTGGCACATTGTTTGCAGCGGTATCATATACCAATTGTTCTATGAATGTACTAAATTCTTACATTTTATGAAAATATACCAATATGAATCAATTAAGAAAATTGCAAATTTTCTTGAAAAAGTAAGTTAAAATCACTAACTTTTTAACATTCAGAAATTGGTCATTTGTTGTACTAAATAATATACCGATGAAAGTTCTAATCATATCACTCTCCTTACTACTCGGAATTGTAAACACACCTGATGAAAAACCTAAAAACAAGCTTATTGGATCATGGTCATTAGTTCAGTTTAAATATGGCCAGGATGCAGAATTTAATGATGTCCCGGAGTTTATGTATTATGTAAAAAATATAACTGAAAGCCATTTTAGCTGGTGTTCGTATAATCCTGAAGATGGCAATGTGATTGGCTCCGGAGGTGGAACATATGAAGCAGTAAATGGTAGTTACATTGAGAGTACTGAGTTTTGGTTTCCATCAGGAACAAGTATCCCTGGTACAAAAACTAAGTTTAAATCTAAGATCAAAGGCAATATGTGGACGATAAGTGGCTATATCAAAGAAGTAGAACTAAACCCTTCTACCGGCGAAATGGTTCCAATCGATTCAATTTATATGTCTGAAGTTTGGCAGCGTTTAGGGGGCGTTTAACAGTAAAATATTTCTAGAATTAATTCAACTGACTTTTCATTCAGGAATTCAGCATTACATTAAAGGGTATTAGTTCATAAAAATATTTCTTGATAGGAATTGGAATATTAATATTGTGAGAAATATAATCTACTATGAAAGAAGCTGAAGCACTGAATAATGTTGCCAAATTCCATGAAGTATTTAAGCACCCTGTTTTAGGTAAACCAATCATCCCTGCTAAAAAACGCTGTGATTTAAGGGTAGAATTGATGCAAGAAGAGTTAAACGAATTGCAGCAAGCAATTATTGATAATGATGTTGTGGAGGTTGCTGATGCCCTTTGTGATATCCAATACGTACTCGCCGGAGCAATTTTGGAATTCGGGTTAGGAGATAAGTTCGCTGACCTATTTAATGAAGTCCAACGCTCTAATATGAGTAAGGCTTGTGAATCTCAGGAAGAAGCAAACGAAACAGTGGCTCATTATGCAAAACAAGGTACGGAGGCGTATATTAAAGCATCGGGAGACGAATACCTTGTTTATAGAAAATCCGATAATAAAACACTTAAGTCTGTAAACTATTCGCCTGCAGATTTAAAGAGAATCTTAAGTTAATTCTGCCTGACGTCGCTTAGAATCCTTACTTCAACACGCCTGTTTTTAGATCTTTCAGAAGAAGAGGTCGATCTTACCAGAGGCTGAGAACCACCAAAAGCCTTGGTTTCTATTTGGCCTGGTCCAACGCCTTTATCAGTAAGGTACTTCTTAACAGCATCAACCCTCATTTGTGAGAGATTTAGGTTGGCAGTTGGATTACCAACATAGTCAGTATGCCCTTCTAACCTAATAGATAAGTTGGGAGTATCTTCTAACATTACAGCGAGATTGTCTAGTTCATCATATGATTCTTGGAGAATACTCGCTTCGCCAAGAGCAAATTTTAAATGCTCAAGTTTTAGCACTGAGCCAACACCGCCTTCATGCAGATTGAACGTTCTCTCTACCAACAAGTCAGCGGAAGCACCTTCTAGAGGATTAACAATTTCAGATAGTTTAATGAATCCTTCACTTTCAATTAATAAAGAGTATTGTTCGTTGGCTCTAAAGTAAGCGGTAAACTTACCTTCACTATCAGTTTTAAGGTCTCCCATCTCTGATTCGTAGGGCAATTTTTTATAACTAATATTTACATTGGCAATGGCCTCTCCCGTGCGGCTATTTTTAAGAACGCCGGTAAATGTTACTAAGCTATCGGGCTGTGCATTAGCATTTACAATCCCTCCAAAACACCCAAAAACTATCAATAAAAGTAAACTCAGTCTTTTCATAATGCTTATTTTTCAAGGATTGTAAATTCAACTCGTCTGTTTATTCTTCTGCCTTCTGGTGAAGCATTTGATTCTGCCGGCTTATTTTCACCATAGAATTCTACAACGACTCTCTCTTTTTCAATATTATTTTTAATTAAATAATTAGCCACTGCTTGGGCTCTACGCTTAGAGAGGCCTAAGTTATAATCTTCAGGGCCAGTAGTATCAGTATGCCCGGCTATTGATACTCTCACTTGCTTGTTTTCAGCTAAGAAAACTTTGAGTCTATCAAGCTCAGGGTATGATTCTTTTTTGAGTGTAGCTTTATCGAAGTCGAAGAAGATATTATTCATAACTATTGTTGCCTGTACCGCAATAGGTACTAACATCATGTCGCGGATCAAGGCATCATCTGGAGGATTTTCTCCTGTTAAATCAATATTTTCACTTATTGGCAAATAATTCTCAGCTTCAGCTCTAAAGCCATAGAGATGGCCTTTTGGAAGGACAATTTCATATTCCCCGGTTTCCGAATGAGATTTGGTTATGCCAACAGTTACCCCCTCAGGCAATTTCTCATAAATAATTTTTGCGTCAATTGGTTCACCAGTTTCTTTATTAAGCAATTTGCCACTAACAATAATGACTTCACTAGGCATAACTCTTAGAGGCATTTCGACCCTGTAAATATCGGCATCGTCATCGCTAATTGATTTGGTATAATATGCGTAGTTGCCGGTAATGGGGATATTAAAGAATAGATCATCTCTTTCAGAGTTGATATCAGGCCCCATATTTTGAGGTTCTGACCAGTTTGTCCAGGTGTCATCCAGCCTTTTGGATACGTATACATCGTAACTACCATATCCACCTCTACCATTTGTTGAGAAATAAAGTGTCTCATCGTCGGCAGCAAGGAATGGAGATGATTCGTCACCAACAGAATTGAGAACGCCTCCCATATTTATTGGTTCCGACCAGGTACTGTCTTCCTTAAAGAAGCTTGCATAGAAATCTCGCTCCCCATGAGTATCGTCTCGTTCAACAGCTAAAAGCAACACTTGCCTATTGTTGGTTAAAAAGTAATTGGCTTTCTCATGATAATTATAATCATTTTCAATATCCAGGTTATAAGGTTTCGTCCATTTGCCTCCTTCTTTAGTGCTTATCGAAACACCTGCTTTCATTTTACCTTTTTTCTCATAACGGTTTCCTAGAAGGAGAACGACTGTGTTACCATCAGGGGTAATACCACTTACAAAATTTGGTTCTTCATTATTAAGTTCAGGGCCGGCATTAACCGCTTCTTGCCATTCACCAGTAGAATCCATTTCTGAATACCAGATATCTTCATCATCATCAACACCACCAATATTGCCTGGGTGGTTTTTCCTGCTAAAGTATAGTGTTGCTCCATCTGGTGAGAGTAGAGGCTTATACTCTTTATATGGACTGTTTACATTATCATTTAATCTTTCCGCAAGTAGATTAGTATTTAGGTTCTCCATAATTTCCACTTCTACATCCATAGGTTTTGCAGAGGCTGAAATTCCGATTGCGTCTATACTATAATACTCGGCAACAGTTGCTCCATCAAGCTCTACCTTAACACTGGCAACTTCAAATGTTGTTTCTGAAATGATAATACTTACCAGCCTGCCTTTTAGTGGAATAGTTCTTGGAGTGAAGCTTCCAATAGGGTATTCCTTACCTGAAGTATCATATATATATACCTGGGCAATGGCAGTTGGGCTATAGGATTCAGCAATTACAACCTGCTTTATTTTCATCGGATTGGCAAAGCCCACCTTGATGAATTCCATATTATTGGGTCTGTCAGGTGTCCATGCCGTGGGGCTTTCCCCGGCTGCAGGTAAAACAGTTGGTTTACCCAAGACCTGTTCGGCGGAATATTGAATTGGTGTTAGCTCAGAAGAATATTCTATAACTTTTGACGCCCATTGGATGTCTTGTGACAGGGAGACAAATGGTAAGATAACTCCCAATATGAGGGCAAATACATTTCTCATGAAAATTGGGTTAGATTAATACAAAGTCGGCAAAATATTATTTTAGTGTAAACTTAAGGGAAAAAATATTGATTTCCATTCAATATACCTACTCTATGTTAAGAAATTTCAAGAAATTATTCTATTTTTTTCTCCCAAAAGTCTGCATTCTTGATCCCTAATTTAGTAGGATCAAATACAGGATCTTTGCCTTCCTTCTTTTGCTGCATATAATCTTTCAGAGCTTTTAAGGCAGGTTTTTGAAGAAATAATATTGCTATAATATTTAAAAAAGCCATTATGCCAACCCCAATATCACCGAGTGTCCAAACAGCACCGGCAGTAATGGTAGTTGCATAGTAGACCGTAATAAGGGTCATAATTCTTAATAAATTGATTAACCATTTATGATTTCGCTGGGTACTTAAATAACTTACATTGGTTTCGGCCATATAGTAGTAAGCCATAAGTGTAGTAAAGGCAAAAAACAGTAAAGAGATGGCAACAAATCCCTTCCCAATACCTGGGAATACTGATTCTACTGCATGTTGCGTATATTCAGGTCCATAGTTAACTCCTGCCAGAGATTCAACAAGATAGACACCGTCTGGATCAATAACATTATAGGAGCCTGTAAATAAAATCATGAGGGCTGTTGCAGTACAAATAAAGAGAGTATCAATATAAACAGAAAAGGCTTGTACTAAACCCTGCTTTACAGGGTGCGATACCTCGGCAGCCGCGGCCGGATGGGGGGCAGTTCCCTGGCCAGCCTCATTAGAATAGATTCCTCGTTTAACGCCTAGTAGTATGGCCATACCAATAATGCCTCCAAAAGCAGGCTCAGCTCCAAAAGCAGACTTAACAATTAGAGATAGCACTTCAGGTACCTGGTCTATTTTTAAGGCAATAATTACTAATGACATTAAGATATATGCTATTGCCATAAACGGTACTACAATCTGAGCAACATGTCCAATCCTCTTTACCCCACCAAAGATTATTAGCGCAAGGGCAATAGCGAGAAGAACACCAACAATATTAATGTTCAATGTCAGGTCAAAAAGGAAGGATAGTTCATAGTCAGAAATATTAAATGCTGTTTCCATACTTTTAGAAATACTATTGGCTTGTACTCCGGGTAAAAAGAAGGCCATACTGATTATTGTTGCTATAGAAAAGACTACAGCGTACCATTTTATATTTAATCCTTTTTCAATATAGTATGAGGGCCCGCCTCTGTATTCTCCATCTTTAACTACTTTATAAATCTGACCAAGGGTTGCTTCAATAAATGCCGTGGCAGACCCCAGAAATGCTATGATCCACATCCAGAAAATAGCACCTGGTCCACCTAATGCAATGGCAGTTGCTACCCCTGCTATATTCCCTGTTCCAACACGTCCTGAAATGGCGATTACAAAAGCTTGAAAAGATGACACTCCTTTTTCTGAAGATTTCCCTTTGAATAACAAGCGCACCATTTCTTTTAAATGACGCACCTGTAGAAATCTTGTTATAATTGAAAAATAAAACCCGGCTCCCAGAATAAGTACAATCAGAATTGGGAAATAAGAGAATATCCCTTCACCCCAAACCATGTTGTAGATGAAATCAATGGTGCTTTCAAATGACATAGAGAAAATTTAGAATTATAAAAGTCTCAAATATAGAATAATACCAGTAGGGTATCATAAAAAAGCCAGAAAAGCCTAAAAACAAAAGCGGATGCAACTCTTTCGAATTACATCCGCTTCACGCTTTAGCTACCGTAGCAACTAATTTGTGCCAAATTACTGTTTCAACTTTCCAAGACTTAACGGTACCGAAGCACTGCCTCGCCAAGGTCTAACGCTATTAATTACTTTACTCTCAATTGCTGACCTTTCAACCAACTCTCTATAAGGCAATGCACTTTTGCAGCTTCGCTATTTCAGCTCTCAACCTTGCGGCTGTTAGCCTTTTGTGCTACCTCATGAATAAAATTCTCAACTTGTTTGGAGTTCTACCCCCAGCTGTTTTTCCCTCGTTTGGTAATCATAAAGGTAGATCAATAAGTATATTCAAACCAAACATTTTTCTTATTAGTTATCGACAACTTATTCACTTGGTTATACCATAGTTATGCACCGGTTTATCCACAAGGTTATGCACATTTTTGTTAGATAATGTCTTTAAACTAGTGCTTGGCTATTTTAATATTAAGCTTGAAGGTAAGGTGGGCGCAATTCTTACTTTTGAAGCCTGTTCAAATGCATAGGCCATGGCAATTAACTCAGGCTCTTTATAGGCATCACCAAAAAATGACATACCCACAGGTAAGCCGAAAACGTATCCTGCCGGAACAGTTATATTAGGATACCCTGCCCTGGCCGCCGGAGATGAGCTTCCTCCACCAAAGTGATCGCCATTAATTACATCGATTGGCCATGAAGGTCCGCCGGTTGGAGCGATTATGGCATCTAGATTATGCTCGGAAAGTGTTGCATCGATACCCTTTTCACGAGAAAGAGATAAAACCTTATTTAGTGCTTCTTTATACTCTTTAGTATTCAAATCACCCTTTTCTTCAGATTCTTCTAATATCTCCTGCTCAAAATACGGCATTGACTCATCTCTATGCTCTTGATTATATGCAATAACTTCTGCCAGAGTCTTCACTTTGGCATTCGCCGAAGACAAATATTTATTCACACCATCCTTAAATTCATAAAGTAAAACCTGATATCCTGAATTGCCATACTCTCGACGAGTCTTGATTTCTACAGGATCAATAATGGCGGCACCTGCATGTTTCAGAATTTCAATAGAATCCTCCATTATTTCATCAACTTTTTCATGAAATCCGAATGAGCTTCGCATTATGCCTATGCGTTTACCTTGCAGACCTTCTTTATTTAGAAACTGGCTATAGTCGATATAACTTTTACCGTCGCTTTCATTGGTTCGTGTGTCACGTGGGTCAGATCCTGTCAAAGGTCCAAGCAGAGCTACAGCATCAGCAACTGTACGCGCCATTGGTCCGGCAGTATCCTGAGTTTCGGATATAGGAATAATTCCCGATCTTCCCCAAAGACCGACTGTTGGCTTAATCCCGACCACGCCATTAGTAGAAGCAGGACAGACAATTGAGCCATTGGTTTCAGTACCAATTGTAATGGCACATAAATTAGCGGATACAGCGGCTCCGGATCCGGCACTCGAGCCACATGGATTTCTATCGAGGGCATAAGGGTTACTGGTTTGACGCCCACGACCACTCCAGCCACTAGAAGAACGTGTCGACCTGAAATTAGCCCACTCGCTTAAATTGGTTTTACCCAGTAGAACTGCCCCTGCCTCCCGAAGTTGCTTAATAATAAAGGCATCTTCATTGGCAATATTGCCTGCCAAAGCCAAAGATCCGGCGGTGGTCATCATCTTATCTCCCGTATCTATATTGTCTTTTA
>Ga0164315_10000350_pt1 | contig 31195 bp, 26 predicted proteins | sample GuaBasSedimGuay6_FD_113737 | JGI IMG/M metagenome (GOLD analysis project Ga0164315, IMG submission 113737) | Subseafloor sediment microbial communities from Guaymas Basin, Gulf of California, Mexico - Guay6, Core 4569-2, 0-3 cm | ecosystem: Environmental > Aquatic > Marine > Hydrothermal vents... | reverse complement strand
TTTTTTTCCCACTACTACCCAAAATAACTCTTTTAATAGGGAAATGTCAAGCAAAATGTATATTTTTTTTAATGTTAAATTGAAGTAAATATTGAAGTTAGAGGGATTAATAAAACAAAAGCATTACTTTATTGGAGGATCGTGAACCCATTGTTGAATTTTGTTATAAAAGTGACAATGGCGAGCGAAAATTCTTTCTAGTTCTTGTGCTTCATTTAGAAATTATCTAAGAGTCAAACACATAATTTTATCTTTGCTGACTTAATAGATTTTCAAGCATCTTTTTAGCATTCGGGAAATTTGGGTTTATTTTCAAACATTTTTCAAGCGCAATAATTGCTTTTTTGTATTGATTTGTATAAAAATATGCCCCAGACATATTAAAAAATGTTTGTGCATCAGTTTGATTAAATTTTAACGCCTTCTCATAATAATAGATTGCTTTTGAATAAAGTTTTCTCTCCATGGCTATGGTTCCAAGCCATTTTTTTGAATAGTAGCCAGGAAATTTTTTATCCATCTTTAAGAGAATAGTAAGTGCAATATCTAATTTCTTGGCTGATTTCAACTTATCCACCCCAAAAGTATAATTCCATTCAATAAATGGTCTATCATCAATTAAAGTTAATATTTCATTTGCGAACTTTCTGTATTCTCCACTATTCAAAAAATTTAAAGCGGTATTTAGATGTCCCTTCTCCCAAGATAATTTTCCTTTAACAACTTTCTCCGCTAGTGAATCTGAATAATTTTCTAAATGATAATCGTTAATTCCAAGCTTTCCGTTTTTCACGAATGGATAGGAGTTCAGCAACTTATGCAAAATTAATTTTGCATAAGTTGAGTCAAAACGAGTATAATATAACGAGTTTGCAGCCCTTTTTTTCTGCTCTTCATAAGAAAGATCTTTCGCTATCATTTTTGGTAGATAGGAGTTCCGCAGTAAAACATTAAAAAATGAATCCCCCATTATTTGGTGCCCTTCAAGAGTTGGATGGAGGTGATCTACCATTAAATTATACCCAATAATTCCTCCTATACTTTTAGAACTAAAAATTGAATCGATATTAACAAGATCAATTTTATATTTGCTAGCTAATTCTTTAATAATTTCATTCATCTCTTTTGGAGCTCTGAATCTCAAGGCATCTTTATCTTTTGCCAATAAATATTCTTCCTTTGCGTTTTTGTAGTTTTTATCCAGAAAATATTTTTCAGCATTACTGAAGTGGTAATCCGCTGAGTTTTTTTCGGCTTCAGTAGACTCAAAAGGTTTTTGCATAAGGTTGCTTGTTAAATTACCTATTACAGTATTTACCTCTGCTTCGGTTAGTAAATTTAAAACCTCCTCCATATTTTCGCTGAATTGAGAAAGGCCCATTTGGAAGAGATCAGAATCATACTCTATCAAATCTTCACCAATCATTTGAGACATAAGAGTTTTGCTACTTACACCATTGGTTTCAGAACTTATTTCTCTAAATGACTTAATAAAATTATCTATTAACTGATAAGTCCTTAACTTCTTTAAAGATATTGACAAGTTGATAAGCCATCGTAAATTTCCTATTGATTCAGTAGACCCAACACCAAGTGCACCGTAATACTCATTATGTCCGGCATAAATAAGAACTAAATCTGGTTTTTGTTCTAGAATCTCGGGGATTAGATCTTTAATTGTATAGGAGTTTACAGCCGAAATTCCCATGTTGATCATTTCTATATTAGCCTGTGGATAAAGAATTTCGAATCTCCTTTTTATGTATCGGGAGAATGAAGCATTGTATGAAAATGGGTATCCAGCAGTAGTGCTTCCACCTATAGCAAATACTCTGAAAGAATTTTCATCTTTAATTTTATCAAAAGGATCTGGAATTACAGAAGGAACTGTTGTTGTTGTATTAAAAAATTTTTGAGGATAATTGGGATTAAAGACCAGAAGTTCTGGATATTTTTCAGATAGTGGTTTGAATGTTGAAAAATCAAATCCATAATCGGTAACTCTTAGTCCTGCTTCAAGTAAAATAAAAAATATGATTGGAATGAGAAGAGGAATTAAGTAAAACCATTTAGGATTCTTTTTGCTCGAAATCTCAATTATATATTTTTCAATCTCTTCTTGATCAACTTTAAACTGCTTTGCAAATTGTGCAGAATCAACATTTTTTAGGTTTTCCCTAATATTTTTCTTTTGATTTTTGGTTAGGCTCAACCTGTCCTCAATAATTCTCTGCTATAGTAAAAATAATTAGTGTTAATATAACAAATAATACTATTTCTATTGAGGGATAAATGAGTGAGTTTCTCTATCAAGGAATCTAATTTGGCTTCACTCTGACTCTAAAAATATGATCAACACTTTCAGCATCAGAATCAGCATCTTTTCTAGATTTCTGTAGCAAATAATGTAGTTCGACTGATAGGTTCATCAAAAGTATTTACATCACTCGTGAGCCAAGTGTCATTCATCAAAACAGATGTTAAATTAAAGCCGACAAAACTTCATCACTTAAAAACCAATTTATACAGACCGGATAACGCAAATTGAAGCCCTGTTCAATTGCCTCTCTACCCCAAATTGGGAAGACGTTATCATAATCTGGTAATATCTGTCCCTCTAAGTTGGTGTTAACATCAAATCCGGATTTTGGGCGAGTGCGTGGGAAGAACTAAAAAGAATAATGAAAAAAACTGTAAAATCGCTTTTTCCAATCCCACAACTCACCCAATTATCCACGATTTTAACATTGCTTTTTATCTTATCTTCTTCAATTTAATAGTTCTATTGTGCTCGAATAAATTACAGCTATATGCTGAATTTTCTCTATTCATATTGCACTAAATTCAAAATGAAAACTATTATACACTCTGGTAGTTTGCCAGCCTGAAAGAACAACAATTCTTAAAACTTACAAAAGATCTTAGTGATAAAAATAAATCAATCTCTTTCCATCAAATAAATGGATTCATCTACAATATTATTTTCCTAATCGCACCATTAAACCAGCTGTTAAACTAGCTTGCAATATTGCTGAACCGCCGCCTAAATAGAAACCGCCGCCGCCTGATCCAACCATAAATCCACCACCAGCCCAAGTAATCGGCATCATCAATCTACCTTCTAAACGAAGTCCAACTCGTTCTGAAAGCCAAATTTTTGCACCGCCACCAACTGTCATAGCAAATAACCACCAATCTTCAAAATAAATTTGTTCATCCTCAAAATCATAGACACCATAGGGTTGACCCGAAGGAGAAAAGAGTGATGCACCGAGTGAGAAAATACCGTACATCTCAGTATTCTTCATCTTCTTAACTGTTCTTAAAAATCCAAGTTGAAAATAGTTTACGCTCACATCAGTTAATTTGTATGTTAATCCACGATACTCAACAAAGTCTGCTCTGGTATCCGTTCTACTGTAATACAATTCAACCTGCATACCTTTTTGAACATTAATATCGAGCATAAGACCGTACATACCGGCATCTCTAATATTCAGGTCACCATTATATCCAGATACTTTTCCCGCAAAGTGAAAACCATAAAATGGTGTAATTTCAACTCCTTGAGCAAGAGTGTTCGATGTAAAAATTGAACCTATTAGAGCGATTAAAAATAATGTTTTGAGTAGCTGTGATTTAATTTTTTTCATTGTTAGTACCTCTGTTATTAGTTTGTGATTTTTTTTATTAAAATAGTCTTTTAATTACTGGGGTAAATTGAAACCTAATATTCCATTCTGTTTTAGATTCATTAAATCCCCCATTAAAATAAATAAGTATGATATTTTACTATAATAAGATAATATGTTTTATTAAAAAAACCACTAAATATTAAAAAAACACCAGAATATCGAAAAATAAAAACATAGATTTTTCCTAGTTATTCTTCGCTAGTGCCACCCACTGGAATTCCCAATGACAGCATAAAAATTGAGTTTGTAATGGCATTACTTGGATTATCCTTTCGAACATCAGCAAGGCCATAATAATACTTTAAACTAAGTCGGAGACTTTTCATATCCTCATCTGGTCTAAAGAAATAAACAACTTATTGCAAACAACCATGGTCTTTTTGACATTTGGGTCAATTTAAAAAAGATTAAGAGAGATGTGAGGGGAACTACATTCCAAAACTATGAAAATAAATGTTCGTGACTAATTAAACACAATAATATAGGGAAGATATAAATTATTAAAAAATTTGACTCCCTTTGTGCAGCTTTCTTTTGATACTTTTATTGTTCGGCTGAGAAACCACACAACATAAATCACTTGTGGTGAATGTACTGTACCAGATTGAAGGGAAAAATATTGTAGATGTCGCAAAAGTAAAGATTTACAATTTGGCTTGATAGTAATGTTTTTCACATAAAGGAAGAGCCAACTAGCGGAGTTGAACCGCTGACCTACTCATTACGAATGAGTTGCTCTACCAACTGAGCTAAGTTGGCCTTATTGAATCAAAAATGAGTCCCGCAGATGCGGGACTCATTTCAAATCTTAATTAATTAAAAACTAAGGGGGTGGAATAAAATAATTTAATCATTTTAACTTTTAAGCCCCAAAAGTGGAACGACACGTTTAACTAATTTAGTTACTCTATTCCACCCCCCTAAACAACAACTATTTCTTTTTATGTCTATTTTTTCTTAATCTTTTCTTTCTTTTGTGAGTTGCCATTTTATGACGTTTTCTTTTCTTTCCACTAGGCATAGCGAATTCTCCTTTAGTGATTATCTAATAAACTTTGTGCTTTATTTCCAATATTCGATGTTGGATTAATTTCTACAGCTTTTTTCCAATAATTAACTGCTTCGTCATGATTCCCTTTAGCAGAATTTACAATTCCTAAATTAAAGTAAGCTATTTGATGTTTTGGATCTAACGAAATTCCTTTTTCCATAGTTTTAATAGCAGTATCATAATTGCGAAGCTGATAGTAACAAACCCCCATATCAATAATTACATCCACATTCGTTGGATTTTTTTCTAAATACTTTTTGTAGCTCTCAATTGCTTTTTGAAAAAAACCAGAATCATTTAACAAATGAGACAATTTTAAGAGTGACCCTAAGTCATTTGGATTATTACTTACCATTGTTTCCAAAGACTTAATTTCATTTAATGCAGTCATGTCAGCACTATTATGAACATTATTATTTGTTGGGGTATTATTCACAACTTTACTTCTATCAACCTTAGGTGTAACAAAAGTTCCACCCGCAATGAGTACAACCATACCAACTATTAATAAGAAAATAATTAAATAAATTAGTTTGGTAGTACCAAGTGTAATATTTTTATTTTGATTTTCCATCTTCCTATATATCACTTTCTAACTGCTTCATTCCTTTATCTACAGAATTTTTAAAATCTTTTGAAAACTTAAATGTTGGAACATAATGTTCATCAACAAAAACCTTTTCCCCAGTTCTAGGGTTTCTTGCATACCGTGCATTTTTCTTTTTTACTTTATAACTTCCAAATCCTCTAATCTCAATACCATTTCCGTCACGTAATGATTGAATCACAGTATTCAAGAATCCTTCAATAATAGCTTCAGTCTCAAGTTTTGTTAAACCAGTACCATCTGCGACTCTTTCAACTATATCAGCTTTGGTCATACCAATTCCTTATCACTTTTTAAGAAAAATCTTATAGAGCTTCGAAATTTATGAAAAACAATGATAAATTCAAAATTATTTCTCTTATAACCTTCTGTTTAATAATAAGTTAGAGATTTTTTTTGTTAAAATGGGACAAAATGCTTTTCTGATTTGGTTGAGAATAGCAATAGAATTATATTTGCTCTTTATTAATTTTAAAATGATCAAAATGGAATTACTTCCAATAATATATTGGGCTTTAATTGGTGTTGGAATATTTGCTCTTATAGTGCTCATCTTCTCATTTATTTCTTTTCACCTTCGAAAAAAAATGGGAAATACTCCTAGCAAAAAAGTCCATGTAGAGGGAAGAGATATTAAAGTAAAAGTGACTAATCCCCATAAAAGAAAGCACGATAAAAAATCTCATCACCCAAAAGTGCAAACACGGTCTAAATTTAAAAGCAATGGCACAAAAGAAAAAAAGAGAACCACTTCTTCAGACGAAAAAAGTAGCAGCAAGTTATATACAAGACCGACACAAGATGATACGAGAAGTAGAATTGAGATTATTAATGCCCCTGAGGAAGACTTAAATTATCATACAATAGAGACCAACCCTAAACGCAGAAAATCGAATTAAATTAGCTTTTCCAATTTATCTAATAAATCGTTCATTTTTTTTGTCACTGAAATAATTGGATCTGATTTAGTCATATTAATTCCAGCATTCATTAAAACATTAATTGGATAATCAGAGCTTCCGGAATGCAAAAATGAGAGATATTTATCAACTGCTTTTTTGCCTTCTAATTTTATCTTATTTGAAATTGCCTCTGATGCGGCAAAGCTAGTCGCATATTGATAAACATAAAAATTATAATAGAAATGTGGAACTCGCGCCCAAGTTAATTCCTCTTCCTTATCCAATGTCATTGCATCTCCCCAAAACTGTAAATGTAATTCCCCATATAATTTCGAAAGGAGTTCTGGAGTAAGAGCCTCGCCATTTTGGTTTTTTTCATGGACTATTTGTTCAAACTTAGCGAATAGAGTTTGACGATAAAATGTTGTTACAATATTGTTGATATGTTTTTCAATTAAAAATAATTTTTCATCTTTCGATTTGGCATTTTCAATTAGATAATCAAGAAGCAATGCTTCATTTACCGTTGAAGCTACTTCTGCAACAAATATTGAATAATTCGCGTAAGGATAAGGCTGGCTTTTTCCTGTATAAAAAGAGTGCATATTATGTCCCATTTCATGGGTTAAAGTGAATACATCATTCAGCTCATTGCTCCAATTTAACAGTACATATGGATGTACCCCGAAGGTAGTTCCTGACGAGTAGGCTCCGCTTCGTTTTGCTTTTGTCTCAAAAACATCAATCCATCTATTATCAAAAGCATATTTAACATCTTTTACATAATCCTCACCCAGCGGTGAAATTGAATCAAGAACTAAATTAATTCCATCTTCATAGGTGTATTCCCTCTTCACAGATGGAAATAGAGTAACGTATGCGTCATATGCATGGAAAGTTTCTAGTTTAAGATAGCTCTTCTTCAACTTAGCCCAACGGTGTAACGGCCCCAAATTACCACTAACGGAGTTGACCAAATTATCATAAACAGAGAGTGGGATATTGTTTGCATCAAGCGCTGCTTCCCTACTAGAGCTATACTTACGCGTCTGCGAATTAAAATAATCTGCTTTAATGTTTCCACTGAAAAGAGCTCCCAAAGTATTCTTGTGCTGAATATAGGGAACATAATAATTTTCATAAAATCTCTTTCTATACTCTCTATCTAAAGAATACATGGCAGAGCTATATCTACCATGCGTAATTTCCATTTCTACACCATGCTCATTTAATATAGTAGGAAATTTTAGATCAGCATTTGTAAGTAATCCAAAGACTGACGAAGCAACTTGTAAAGCAGGAGAAACATTTGCTAAAATCTTTTCTTCTTCGGCATTGAGCGTATGTGCTTTTGTTCTAAATAGATCATCAATCAGATGCTTGTATATATGTAAATCTTTATTTTCATTAATAAATTCGTATACCTTATCTTCATGAATATTTAATATTTCCGGTTTAATAAATGCTGAAGAAGCTGATATTTTAGAGGCGAGACTCATCAATCGATCGTACATTCCATGATATTTTTCATCACTTAATTCAAGATCATGAGAGAGCATGGCATACAGATGAAGTCTATCCAAGATAATTCCAATTTCTTCATCATATCTAATGCATTTTAATAAATTATCTGATGATTCTCCCAATGTGTTTTTAAAAGTAATTAGTTCATTAGATTTTAATTCTGCTTCGCTAAAATGGCTTTCCCATTCCGTGTCTGAAGAATATATGTCATTTAAATTCCATTTATACTTGCTTTCAATTGCATATCTTTTTAGCAGCCCGGATGATTGCTCTTCTGTCTCAAAAATTTTAATATTTCTAATTTTACTTAACAAGTGAATTCCTATAGATATTTATTCTACTACACAGTTATTTTTTTCATCGGAAAAATAACAATTTTTACAATGAGATTTTTTCTTATTATATTTTTCAACGCGCATTGATTTTATTCCTTCAATCATTCCAACTTCAAACTTTTGTAGTAATTCATCTGTAATATATATTGATGCATCTTGGCTTGGGTCTTGAATAAAGAGCAACATACTTTTAATATTTTTAATTTTTGGATTAATTTTCTTAACTAAAAATGAGTAGAAGAGAAGTTGATATTTGTAGTTCTCCAATTTTTCTTTTGCAGAATATTTTTGCAAACTATCGGTTTTATAATCAATAATTATTGCAGAATCTCCATCAATGATCAACTTATCAATTATACCATATAGATAAAAATCATTTTGTTTCAAGTAAATTTCATATTCATTATAAAACACTATTTGCTTTTTAATCATGCGATAAATATCTGATTCATAATAGCTTGAAACCATTTCAAATATATTCTTCTTAGTATTCTCAATTTCCTCTTCTGTTAGTTTTTCTTGATTTGTATTTAGTTGTTCAGTGATATATTCATCAAGTTTATTAGAGGGTACATCTTCTTCGAGTATTTTATGAACAATACTTCCCTTAATGTTTGCAGGAATAATTGAATTACTTTCTTCACTATTTTCTCTAGTAATATCGAAGAGCTCGCTCTCCTCCTTTCCATTATAATAAAGAGATGTATAACCAAGATCATAAATTAAGTGATATTTTAATGGACATTGATTAAAGACAGAAATTTTTGTTGCAGAAATAATTTCATTTTTAGGTAAATCTTCAATTCTGCTAATTTGCATATCATATTCAATATTCATGCTCTCCGAAATAGCTGGATCAACATTTGATTCCATCTCCAAATGGTTGATAATTGGAACACTAAGAGTAACAAGTTCCTCTGATTTCAGAAACTCATCCTCAACCTCTAGCATAAAAGTTACATTTTCAACTATAGTCAGTGCACTATCAAACTCCTCCATCTGTAAGCCCATTTGGAATAGGTGCAGGAAGGAATCTTTTTTTACACTTAGAGATTCGTCTGTTTTTCTCTTTGCGGTTGCAGATACATACAAATAATTTTCTGCTCTTGTGACAGCAACATAGAGGAGTCTTTTAGCTTCAGCTATACTTTTTTTCTCTGAAATATAATTATGAATTCCAACTATTGGGGCTGCAGAATATTCTTCAAAATAGTTTTCCAAAGGTAACTTAGTTAGAATTCCTAACTCCTTATCAATACTAATATCTTTTGACTTTACTTGGTCTTTCATTCCTCCACTGTTAGCATCAATTAGAAACACAACAGCGAACTCCAATCCCTTCGAGGCGTGGATAGTCATGAGCTTTACTACATTTTCATCACTACCAATGTTAGCTTGGCTTTCATCTTCAGTTTTCTGAATAAGTTCTTTTAGATAAATTACAAAATCATATATCGTAACTGATCCTTTATTCATAAATCCAATTGATGTACTAATTAATTTATCCAGATTTGCTAAAATTTGGCTGCCATTTCTTTTTGATTTTGATTTAGCAAAATAACCGCTCTGTGTTAGAATGTTTCTAATCAAAACTGAAATCTCAGAACTTTTTGATTGCTGGATATCAGAATTTAATTGTTCAATAATTGTTACAATTTCCAGATTCCCGACTGAATAATTTTTTAGTTTATTCCAAAAGCTCTCCCCATTTTCTTTTGATATTTCAAACAACTCACTATCAGAAACCATAAAGAAAGGTGAACGAAGTAACGCAACTAAAGATTCATCACTGTTTGGATTAATTAAAAATAACAAATAATTATATACATCATAAATTTCCTGTTGTTGATAAAAGCCCTTGCCACCGTAGATACGGTATGGTATCTCCAGATTTAACAATTCAGATTCAAGCTCTACAAATGATTTTCTTTTCCGAGCCAATATCGCAATATCTTTGAACTCTGCTTTTCCAGTACTGACAAGGTCTAATATCTTTTTAACAATTAATTTATATTCACTTTCAGATTCCTCTAATTCATCATCAATAAGAAATGTAATTTCACCTTCATCACTATTTTGGCGAGCACAAATTAATTCACTATATGAGACTTCATTAAATATGAGTTTAGGATTTGAAAATAATTCTCTAAAAACTCTATTTGCAAATAGAGTAAGTTTCGGTGACAAGCGAAAACTGTGTGGTAACTGAAGCAATCCTTCATCGTTGTTTGCTGAATTAATTATATCCTTTGTTTTATTGAATATTCGTAAGTCAGCACCACGAAACATATATATAGACTGCTTCTCATCGCCTACTATAAATAAATTGCCTCTTTTTAAATAATCTAAAATCGGAATAAAAATATTGTATTGTGTTTCGTTTGTATCTTGGTATTCATCTATCATAAAATATTGGTAACGTTCCGACAGATAAATTTTAACATCATCTCTCTTTACAATTTTTTCAGAATATAAAAGCAAATCCTCAAAATCTAGAAAACCCTTTTGATTTTTTTTCTGTGTATACTTTTTTAAAACTGCTTCCCAAATTATTAATATTTCCTTTCCAAACTTGGCTAATTCAAATTCTGCTTTTCTATATTCACCAGTAAAATTAAGTGTTTTGAACTCTTTGTAAAACTCTTCAACAATTTCTATTTCGTTTTGAAATTCTTCTCTATGTTTTTTAGTTAAGTATCCAGTAGTTCTCACTTCACCCTTGCCAGTAAGTTGAGATGAGAATAATTCGTTCGTTTTTTTTACAGATTCTATAAGTTTATTTTCAAAGTCCAAACCAGATAATATCATTAGTACTTTTTCTGCTATTACATTCTCATTTGAAATTGATTTAACCTTTTTATTTATGGCATTAATAGAAGCTACAACACCATCAATTCTTTCAGAAAATATTTCGCCAAAGTATTGGGAAAATTTTTCAGAAAATACTTTAGATATTTGAACAACATCTTTTTGATAGAGAGCGTTGTCTAAAGATGAAACAGAACTTCGCTCATAAATCATTTTCTTTAAAATTGATTTCAAAGAATTTGAAGAACCAAATAATCGAATGTTATTTTTCATGTGCTTTGTAAAATCATTTTCAACACGAAGAGAATTTGAAATAATTTCATCTATAGATGCTACTATTAATTCATCTGACACTCTTTTATCTATTGGAATAAAATTGGCATCGATTTCTGCTTCTGTGGGAAACTCTTTTAATATCTCGGTACAAAATGAATGGATGGTAGATATTTTTGCTGAAACTAATTCGCGTCTTAGTTTTACTAATTTATATTCATCCTCATTGTTAGCAGCTGTTATGCTTCTATTCTCTAATTCATCCGCAATTTTTTTATATAATTCCGAAGCCGCTTTTTCAGTAAATGTAATAGCAACTATATTGTTTAACGAAATATTCTCTTCCAATAAGATTGATAAGAATCTACGTGCAAGAACAAATGTTTTCCCGGAACCAGCATTTGCTGTAAGTGAAATATGCTTTTTATGATTTAGTGCTTCTTTTTGATATGGAGTTAAATTTGGCATTCTATTTATTTTCAAGTTCAATTAAAAGAGTAGTCCCACTTGAAGATGTTTCCTTAACTGATATTTTTCCACCTATCATGTTGAGGAATCGCGTGGTTAATGTTAAGCCCAAACCCATACCGCTCTCTTTTGTTGTAAAATTCTCTTCAAAAATTTTCATTTTTATTTCTTCATCAATTCCATGTCCATTATCATTTATTTCAATTCTAATAGTTTCTTTGAGCTTAAGAATTGAAATGATAATTTCTTTAGCTTCCGCTTGAATTGAATTTCTTATTAAGTTTACAAACAGTCTTTGAGTTTGCTCTTTATCACTCATTAAGATAATCGAGCTTTCTGAAACATCAAGAGTGATTACACATTTCTCTTCAATGAACAAATCAATAGTTTTGTTTACTACCTCAATTAGATCTACTTCCTCCAATTTAATACTCGGCATTTTCGCAAAACTAGAAAATTCAGATGCGATATTTTTTAATGTATCAACTTGTGCAATAATTGTTTTGGTAACTTTATCAAAGATGGAATCAAATTTTTCACTTTTATCCTTGTGAGCAATAACTAAATGTTGAATAGCTAATTTCATTGGAGTTAGCGGATTTTTAATTTCATGCGCAACTTGTTTAGCCATCTCTCGCCATGCAGATTCACGTTCAACCTCAGCAAGTTCGGCCTGATTTTTCTTTAGTTCACGAACCATCAAATTGAAGCCCGCTATCAATTCTTTAATTTCGCCCCCCTCAACATTTGCTATTTGTATATCCATGTCACCATGTCTAACAGAACGTGTGGCTTTTGTAAGCTTTTCAATTGGTGCTGATATTTGATTTGCAAGAAACGTACTTAATATAATAATTAAAATAATTGCTAATGAATATGTCCCAAACAAAAAGACATTTAGTTCAATTCCCGAGAAAGGTAGCTGAAATTTGTTAAAAATATCACTTATTTTTATTGTGTATTCATCCCCGGCAATATATGCACGATGATAGAGAGAATTAAATGAAACGTTTTCAAAATTCTCTTTGATAATTATTTCCCCAACTCCATATTTATATAAGCTTAAATATGCTGATGGATTAATTGTTTTGGGTAATATTCCGGCGGTGTAATAATTCCCCTCAGAACTAAAAAGCAACTCATCTTCCTCAAATAAAGAAAACCTAATTCCAAGATCCCTAACAGCTTTCTCAAAAATTATTTTTTCTGTTAATGTAGATGAATTTATATAATTATTGAGATACTCCTCAACCCTATCAGCCCTTTTCCCCAATTTATAATTAACAGCATTATTGTTTTTATCTTCAGAAATACCTTTAAAATATGTAGCCAATACAATTAGGGGGATGATAGATATTATTAATAGTGAAAAGAGTATTTTCGTTTTGAAACTGATTCTAATCTCTTTCCATTTTCTAAAATTTACTAACATCAGAAACAGAATAAAAATTAGAATCATTATGCTGTGGATGAAAAAGACTTTGAAAAAGTCATAAAGATTCCAAGTTATATCTTGATCGCTTAATCCAACTGCAAGTGTTTTGCTATTCCCACCCTCAAAAGATTTTTTAATATAGAAAACATTATTTTCATTATTAATATTAAGATTAAGCCATGCCTCTTTCTCGTTGATGATCACAGCATTTTTAATTAAACTCTCTTCTTCCTCTGTTAATAGTATACTTGTAAAATAACTGATCAGTTCTTCATTTTTAAATTCGAATATTTTTAATAAATCATGACTTATTGAGAGATCTGTTGTGGGTTTCACTGAACTAAGAATTTTATCCTCTTCTACAAAGTCAAACCAAAAACCATCATGACTTACAATTATCTCCACATATCCTACCAGAGTAGTATCACTAATAATTGAAGTAATTGCAGAAATAGTTTTAGCTCCAGAACCACCTACATCATAGAAGGTAGTTGAAATATCTTTATCTGTTGTTACCTTATCACCCCATCTCCACTTGAAATCCTCAATATATTTATACTTAAAACTTCCTATTAAATTTTTATTTGCATCAATAATATTTATTGCTGAACTCTTAGTTCTAACAGGAATTTCTGTTTTTGTCCAAAGTGAAAATGCTACTTCATTTAAATCCATTTCTTTGGCCGGTATTGTTTTAACTAGCTCTGTTTCTTTTTGAATAATTCCAATAGCGTCATCTACATAATATTCATATAGCTCAACATTCGATCTGGTTAATTCATTAGCTATTGTTCGTAACGAATTCTTTTCCAATTCTGAATTGAAAAAATTTAGGAAAGAAATTGAAAGAATTGAACTTGATAACAATAGGATTAATAACCCCGAATATTTTCCACTTCTAAGATTAATCCAATAATAGCTGACTGAAAAAACTAGGAAAGAATATATTACTACTAAGAAAACTGAACTCTTTAAAAAAATTAACTCATCTACCAATATCACTATTGTAATGAATAAAAATAGTATGATGAAATTCACACCTTTTTTAGCCTTAGAAATTTTGTTAATAGCATTAATTAAATATGTGATAATTTCAATAGTAAACAGCACCGCAATCAATCCAATAAGTAAAATATTCAGATACATAAAGGACGTTTGATTACTTCCAAACAATACAGCATCCTTAAAGTATAATATTGATGAATCAAATATTATACTCCTAATTGTTGAAGTGAATGAATTGTACAACAACACAAATAGAGATAGGAACAATATTGTACCCCATGTCATTTGGAGTTTGGATGTCACATTCTGAGATATTGTGTTTATGTACCCATACAGTTTGACTATAATTATTAGGACAGTTATTACAGTAATAAATAATTCAAGAGGCGACTTGGTAATTCCATTTCCAAAAGTGGAAGAAAAATATATTGGATTTACTAAATCAGAAAAGCCTAATAATTCGAGAAGATTGAGCCAATAAAAAAGAAATCTCGCAAACAGAATTGATAAAATCAAAAAACTTAATTCTATAAACTCTCCATAAATTTTAACTTTTTTATAAATCCAGAGAAGTAAAAATAAAAGTGTAAATATCAAAAATAATGATTGGACTAACTCTATCTCTTTTGCAAGTTCTACAACTTCAGCATTTCTACTAATGTTCTGAATTTTCAGCGATCCAATTTGGGAACCAGAGCTATTATTGATTATAATAGCGGTTGTGTCCTTTGCCAATGCATCATATTGAATTAATATATTAGCATCAAATTCGTTTTCTAATTCTCTTCTTAGATTTACATCTTCTAAATCCAACTGCGAAATTCTATATCTTTTCTCTATAGGAATAGCACTTAAAATTAAATAATTATCCCCAAAAACAATTTTAGATAAATATATCATTAGTGGAGTTTTAAGAAAGAAAACTTCACCGTTAGAATAATTATTTTTGATTGATTTTAATTTTCCAATACTTATGAGTCTATCTTTGTTCCATCCAACAAGTTCTTCATCTGAATTAAATATATTAATTGATGCTTCATTAAAATCCTCAGATGTGACAACCTCTATAAATTCAAGATTACTTTCAATTTTTCTATCTGTAATTTTCTTTACAATTTCATTCGAAATATTTGAGAGCGTAGATTCATGACGATAAATTATTTCACTAACTTTTTCAGCAATGCTAATTTTTATTTGTTTGAATTCGCTATCCCAGTTTGAAGTATAGGATTCAATTATCTTTGGTGCAAAAATTCCGACTAGGATTATGGTGGAAATTCCAAGCAATGTTAGAATCAGATATTTTCTTGACAAATTCTGCACTAATATCTTTTAATTAATTGTGATTTGATATATTTTCCACTTTTCATTTTCCAATTTTAACGAAACAAATACTTGTGATTCCCCTTTAATACCATTCTTGCTATAGACTAATTTACCGATGGCAAAATGAGTTTCGTTGCTAGAACTAATTTTTATTAGCCTAAAATTAATTGGTTTGTAATGAGTTAAATATTCTTTAAGTATATAGAATGATTGATTTGCACTGAAGTAGGATGCAACACCTGTCTCCAGACTGATATAGGTTTCAGAGTATAAATAATCAGAGAACTCTTTCACAGCCCCAGTTTTAACTCCAATTTCAAAATGTGTGAAAATCGTTTTAATTTGGTCATCATCAGAAATTTGGCCAATTAAATTAGGACTATTTATTCCAATTAGAATAAATAAAATAAATGGTAATATTTTTAAGAAATACTCTTTCATTCTTATCGGAATCGTTACATCAAAATAATTAATTTGGAGATAAAAATCACTGAATGGTGTTTTATTATTTAAGTAAAAAATCCCCCATTAATTTGGAGGGTTGGTGTAAAATTAAGGAAATAATTATGGCTAAAGCCATTATTATAAATGTTTTTCTCCGTTGCCTAAAGGCAACGGTAATCTCCGTCGCTTTTAAACGACGGAAAAATAATACTAATAATGGCTTTAGCCACAATTGAAACTAACCTCTTTTAGTTAACACTGTGTAGGATTTTTATCAAAGCGGTAACTTTAGTTAGAATTACTTCTATTTATTTTTACTTCTTCTGGAAGAACTCTCTCTCCAGGATTTCTGTTTATTTTAAGTTCCACATTTCCTTCTGCGGTTTGGTATGCCCAGTCAAATTCTATATGGTCATTAAATATTTCAGTTATTCTAATTTTTGCAAAGTGGTTATCCCAAGTCCAAACTATATATGTATTTCCTCTAATAGCTTGTAAATACTTTACATTGTCTCCTGGAAATAATTCAATCCATCCATTAATAGGAGCATACGAAATAGAATAGATATCTGTAGTTCTACCCATACTTTGAATATCTGAATCTGACCAAACATTAAGATAGAATACTCCGTTATCATTTTCGAAAAAGAAATCTGTTTCTAACGAATTGTATTTGTCAAGACTATATTTATTGAAATCATATCCAGCAATATTTGGAAAGTTCCTAAAATCATAAACTGATTGATCAAACCCTTCTGGTCTTGGAGTATCATAAGCAACATCATAACTTAAATCACTTTCGTTTCCATTTAAATCATATGCAGCAACTGCATAGTAATTAGTTATTCCATTAGCTGCACCATAATCAACTAAACTAGATTCAACTGTAGTGCCCAGCAATATATACTCTCCATCGTAATGATCACTGTAATAAACAGCATATCCAGATAAATCTGAATCATAAACATGGTTCCAACTTATAATTACTAAATTGTCGCCAGTTTCAGTAATAATGTTGCTTGGAACTGCTGGTGGTGTTTCATCAAAATATAGAATGTTTTCTTGACATGAAAAAATTGAAAGTGTCGTTAAGAGCAAAATTAATATTTTATAAAATTTCATTGTTTCCTCCATTTTTAGGAAACAATACAAATGAAATGCCAATTGGAGATTTTATAGGAATAGATATACTTGAGTTTATGTACAAATAAAAAGAATGTCATTTCGAACCCTTATTTGGGTGAGCTCTGTGAGAGTCCCCTTGGGGAAATCTTTTGATTTTTGCGAAATTTCTCACATTCGCCTGTCTGCCGACAAGGCAGGTTCGAAATGACAAAGCAGAAAACGCCTATTTTACAGAGGTTATAATTATTAGAAATAAAAATTATTTTATGGCTGAAGAACGAATAATGGTGACTTCACTGTTCACAATAATAGTCAACAGTGAAGTCATTTATAACAAACTAAATAGATTGAAACTCCCCATCAAAAAAGATTTTTGAGTTGTTAATTACTGCCAAAGATTTTCCTTTTAGCTTTCTTCCAGCAAAAGGGGAATTTATTGAACGAGATTTAAATGATTTTATATCAACTTCCCATTCCTTCTCAGTATCAATTATTGTTAAATTTGCAGCTTCGCCAACTGCAATTTGTGGGACTTCTATATTAAGGACTTTACGAGGATTTACAGATAGTTTCTCCACTATCTGTTCAATTGTAAGTTTTTTTGTGTGAAATAATTCTGACAACGTTATACCAAGCTGGGTCTCTAATCCAATTATACCGTTAGGAGCATAAATGAACTCCATCTCTTTCTCTTCAATATTGTGAGGGGCATGGTCGCTAGCAATACAATCTACAGTTCCATCTTGTAATCCTTCAATTAAAGCATCAACATCTTTCTGCTCTCTTAGCGGAGGATTCATTTTATAATTTGAATCGAATTTTTTTATAGATTCATCAGTTAATGTAAAGTGGTGTGGAGCTACCTCGGCAGTAACTTCAACGCCCCTTGCTTTAGCTTCCCTAACTAATTCAACAGATCTTTTCGAACTCATATGTGCCACATGAATTTTTCCTCCAGTATATTCGGCAAGTAAAATTCCACGCATTACAATTAAATCCTCAGCCACAGTGGGAATTGATGGTAATCCAAGCTGAGTAGAAACAATACTTTCATTCATTGAACCACCAGCTAGAGATTCATCCTCACAATGTTCTATTATTGGAGCATCGATCATTTTTGAATATTCTAATGCGCTTCTTAATAGTGCAGAAGTTTTAATAGCGGTACCATCATCAGAAAAACCAACTGCACCTGCATCATATAGTTCTAGCAAAGGTGCAAGTCCTTCACCTTTTCTTCCTTTCGAAACAGCTCCAATTGGATTAATATCTACGAGGTGATCTCTACCTCTATCAATAATAAATTTAACAACCTCAGCAGAATCGATTGCAGGGTTTGTATTTGGCATACATGCAACACCAGTAAAACCGCCAGCCGCAGCGCTATTGCCACCACTCTGAACGGTTTCTTTATCTTCTTGTCCAGGCTCTCTTAAGTGAACATGCATATCGTAGAGACCTGGTACTCCTAGTTTTCCTTCAAAATTGTATTCTTTAACATCTTTAAGTTCCGATGATTCAATACTTCCAATTTTTTCTATTATACCATCAGTGATTAATATATCAGCCTTTTCATCTAATCCTTGGTCTGGATTTAACAACTGAAGACCTTTTAATAAAATTTTCATTTTTTCTCCTTATTCCGATCTAGTACCTAATAAATATAAAACAGCCATTCTAATTGCTACACCATTTGTAACTTGATTTAATATAATCTGAGATGACCCATCTGCAACCTCAGAAGAGAGTTCCACTCCCCTATTGATTGGTCCAGGATGCATTATAAGAATATCAGGATTATTCTTTTCAATTCTTTCAGTTGTAATTCCATAATAATTATGATATTCTCTCACTGATGGAATTAGAACTCCAGCATCACGCTCCAGTTGAATTCTTAGAACATTTAATACATCACTTTCTTCCATGGCCTTATCTATATTATTATAAATCTTTACACCTAAAGATTCTAATTGCCACGGTATCATTGTGGATGGTCCGCAAACCGATACTTTTGCGCCCATGGCTTGTAATCCATAAATATTTGAGAGAGCAACACGACTATGTGCAATGTCTCCAACAATACAAACTTTAAGACCTTCCAATTTTCCCATTTTTTCTCTAATTGAGTACATATCTAATAATGCCTGAGTTGGGTGTTCATGACGTCCATCACCTGCATTTATAATGTTAGCATCTGATATCTGGGTTAAATATTTTGGAATTCCAGCCGATTCATGACGTACTACAATCATGTCAACTTTCATAGCTTCAATATTGAGAACTGTATCCTTAAACGATTCTCCTTTAGCTGCACTACTTCCAGACTTTGAAAAATTCATTGTATCTGCAGAGAGTCTTTTTTCCGCTAATTCAAATGAGAGTCTAGTTCTAGTAGAATTCTCATAAAAAAGATTGAGAATTGTTTTCCCTTGAAGTGTTGGAACCTTTTTTATTGGTCGTTCTAAAACTTCACGGAATGTTTTTGCGGTGTCCAAAATCAATTGGATATCTTCTTTTGGGACTTCGTGGAGACCCAGTAAATGGTTTGATGATAAACTCATTAATTTAACCTTTATTTAATCATGTTCTGTTTCAACTAAATAGACTGCATCCTCATCATCTATCTCTATCATTTTTACTTTAACTTCTTCATTGATGGATGTTGGAATATTCTTCCCAACATAGTCTGCTGTAATTGGCATCTCTCTATGACCCCTATCAACTAATACACAAAATTGGATTGTATTTGGTCTTCCAAGATCGACTATAGCATCAAGTGCTGCTCTGACTGTTCTCCCAGTATAAAGGACATCATCAATTAAAATTACATCTTTCTCTGTCAAATCAAATGAAATGTCAGTTACAGAGACCTCTGGCTGTTTTAATCTTGTTCTGAAATCGTCCCGATAAAGAGTTGCATCTAAAATCCCTAGGTCAGGTTTTTTATTTTCAATAGCTGCTATTTTCTCTTGGATTCTGTTTGCCAGAAATTCCCCTCTAGTTCTCATACCAATAAGAACAATATTTTCTGAACCTTTATTATGCTCAATTATTTCATGAGCCAACCTTGTTGTGGTTCTATCTAAACCTACGCTATCAATAACTTTTGCTTTTATGTCCATATACAAAAAATCCTCCTTAACTCGCGTTGCAGAGGTCCTTAATTATTTATTATATGTATTTTCTTTGTTCAACCTTGCTTATCTCTCGGATAAAATTAAAGGAAATAATGGTGCAAATATATATTTTTGTAAAATGAATGTAAAGAGAAATTTATTATTGTGTCAACTTATTTCAGGACGAGTCATTGTTTAAAATAAAAAAGGATCGCTAAAAGCGATCCTTTTTTATAATCTAAATTAAATATATCTTAATCAACAACTTTGAATTCAATTCTTCTATTCATAGCTCTACCGGCTGCATCCTTATTGTCACCAATTGGATTAGCTTCGCCAAGACCTACAGTAGAAATTCTACTTGCACTTATTCCACGAGCAACTAGGTAATTCTTAACAGTATTTGCTCTCTTAAGAGAAACACTTTTGTTAGCTTTTTCTGAACCAATTGCATCTGAATACCCTTGTATCTCAATATTCATATCTGGATTTTGATGCATTATTTTAGCAGCATGGTAAAGAATTGGATATCCTTCTGGTTTTAATCTATTACTATTAAAATCAAAATTTGCACCCATTAGCAACATTCTGCCATCTCCAGAAGGCGCTGCAACTTCTTTAGTAACTACAACTTCTTTAACAACTTCACGAGGAATATGTTTTTTGATTATGTTTTCAAGTCGTTCGTAGTCAACTGGGTCTTGTTGTTCAATACCATCATACAATTGGCAAATTTTTGAAGACTCGCCTTTTGAGAAATACCAATTAAGACCAAGGTCCATTTTCATATAAGCGTCCGAGTTAGCACCAAGAAGTCCATACCCTTCAGTACCGTCACTTCCATCAAAATCACCTCTACCAACCTGGTAACTACCAATTTCACCTTTTATTTTCCAACTGTCAGATAAATTAGCTTCAGCACCCAAACTTATACCAACTTGCACTGCAACAAGTTCGGTTAAGTTACTTTTTGTATCATCAGCAGAATTATCAACTTCATAAAAATTTTGACCAACACCTATAGTCATAAATGGAGAAAAAGATTCGCATGGCATAAAATAATATATTAAATCTAAATGACCTGCAAAAAATGTAGTTGTTATATCTACATTGCGATCTCCTACTGGAGAACCAACAACATTTCCAAAATCTAAACCAAGTCTTAATCCTGTATGCTCTGTAAAGTTTCTTTGTAGTGTAAAGTATCCACCAAAACTTTTTAAGGCTTTTATCTGAATATCAGATGAAGTAAAATTTAAAATACTACCACCTAAACCAAGAGACCATGAATCTTTAACAGCCTGTGCCTGCATTATTGATGTAGTTAATATGACAACGGTTAATAATGTAAAAAGTTTTTTCATAACGTTCTCCCACTTTAATAAACTTGTTTATGTTATTTTTTTTAATTTTATAATATATATTGCTACATAATTACGAATTTTGATTGAATAAGTCAAGATTTAATTTCATAACTAGAACATTACATCTTATTTTATTATTATATAATATAAGTATAAATATGTTAAAATCCATTTTGTTTTTATCAAATATTGCTAAAAGAATCTATTTTCTCATTTATTCAGTTATCAATATAATGATGAGAGAAATTCCATTGAATTACTTTAAACTATAACATTTTTTATGCCTAATCATTTAAATACCTAGTTGTCCTTCTAGATTGTTTAAAATTTAAATAAAAACAAATGTTTTGAAGTAAAGGGGTGAAATTGAAAAATGGAGAAACCGGTAACATTTTCAAAATGTAGTTAAATACTAACTCAAAGTATTCCTTAAATCTTAGCCATTAATTCTAAAGCAAAAACCATTTTAGGTTCATTTATTTCATAAATACTAAGTAAAAGTGAGGAATAAACGTGGAGAAATGATTATGATAAATCTTTATTATTAAGATTCTAAAAGGGTAAGCAGTTTCTATCAAACTATCTATAAAAAATTTTATAGATGAAATTATTTAATATTTTTATCTTTTTCTTGCTGAGACAATGAATCTTTCTCTTTTTTAATACTATCTTTTTCTTGCGCATCTCTTCTTTGACGCAAAAAGAATCCATCAAATGGAGACGCTGGAGAATTTTGTGATCCTGCTAATTGTGGACCGACACTGGAAGAAGGGGGAGCATCGGCTTCTAAATACTCATCAAAATTTATAGAAGACTTTTCTTCAAAAGGATAATCTTCTTTATTTTTTTTTGATACTGCCAAATTTTTGGATTTTCTTGTTTTTACAATTTCATTTTTAACCGCTTTTTTTCCAACTTGATCCTTGTCTGTAATTTGAGTCTCTGCTTCTACTACATTCTCCTCCATAAGTCGTGGTAACGTATTCCATGGATTATCTTCAGATTCCTCTTCCCCTGTAAAAACAAAGAAAATTAGAAATACTGACATTGCAAATGTAATTGCTGGAGTTAATGACCAGGAAAGCCAACTCTTTTTCTTTTCTGATTTCACTTCAAAACTCTTGTTCTGAATTTTAGTCATCAGATTAAATTCAAAATTATCAGGTGCATTTACTTTTGGTAAATCTTTTAATAATTTTTTGAGTTCCTTGAACTCATTATCATCAGAAAATCTTTCTTCATTCATCTGTTTAACCGTTTCTTTTTATTCGATGTAACTAATACTAACACAAAATCGCTATCTTAATTGAAAAGACTGTATTAGTTAGTTCCAACTTTTTGTTTCTCAATAAATATGTTTTAATAATTTTTGTAAATGTGCTCTACCTCTATTGATTCTAGATTTAACTGTTCCAATAGAAAGGTCCGTCATATCTGAAATTTCATCATAGGACATTCCTTCAATATCTCTTAAAATTACAACTTCACGATATATTGGCTTAACCTTTAACAAGGCCTTCTGTATAATTTCACCTTTAATGCTGTTATCAGCTGCTCTATCTGGAGCTACAAATTTTTTATCTTCAATCTGTAAAGTATAATCATCAGGATCATCATTTGAGATAGATAAAATTGTCCGTCTGTTCCTTCTTTTTAATTCATTTTTAGATAAATTGCCAGCAATAGTATAAATCCATGTTGAAAATTTCGCAATAGACTGATATGAGTCTTTCTTCAAATAAAACTTAATCATTGTGTCTTGAACAATATCAGTACAAATATCTCTGTCGCCTCAAAATCTGTAAACACAGTTCATCAAAGGATCTTTAAATCGTTTCACAAGAATTTCGTAGGCTTCACGAGTATTATTATCTTGAAACTCTTTAATTAATTCTTCATCCGATAATGATATTAATTTTTTATCTAACGTCATTTATACCAACAGTTAAAAAAAATGTTTCCAAAAGGGGAAATCTTTTACCCTTTAAAGTTAATTATTTATTTTAAAAGCTCCACTTTTAAGATAGGGTTAATACAATTACAACTCTATCACCCACATGACAAAAATAAACATTTATTCAACATCTATTTTAAAATTTCCGCGATTAAAATCGATAAATTTGTTTTATCATCAATACTGCTCGATTTAAGCCGAATATCCGCTTCTAGCAATACCATAGCAGCATTTTCTAATTTAGTTTCATTCAAGAGAAATGTTGCCTGCTTTGTATTCCTATAGTAGTAGGGACTTACCCCAATCTCTTTTCCTGCATCAAAATCGGACAAACTTTTGTTTTTTATTTCTAATGTTTGAGCTAAAGTAGTAATAAATTTTGTTAACATTGAAATAATAAAAACCATATCTGTTCTTGAACTCAATAAATTATAAGCAATTTTGATAGATGTTCCTTTATCTCCTTTACCAAGAGAACTTTGTAAATCAAAAATTGAATATTCTTTTGTGATCTCTGCTAATTTTCTAATAATTTCTGGAGTAATTACTTCGTTCTCTGTGGAGTAGCTACTTAATTTCTTGAGTTGCATTTCAAGAATGCCTTTATTTTCGCCCACCATTTCAATCAACACTTGGGTTGCTTCGTTGTCTATCTCTATTCCTTCTAATTTTGCTTTTCTACTCACCCAATCAAATAATTCTCTACCCTTTAGTTCTCTTGCCTCAAAAATATATCCTTTTGCAAAAAGAGATTTAAACGGCTCCTGCCTAACATTTACTTTTTGTGAAAAATGAGAAATAATCAATATTGTAAATTCAGCTGGGTCGTATACATAAGACGCAAAATTTTTCTTCTCTTTTATTGCATCTAGGCCTTTTACAACAATTAATTTTTTCCCAGCTCCAAATGGAAATGAATATGCTAAATCAACAAATTGAGAGACTGAACTATCTTTAGAAATGGTTAAAGTTTCAAAATCAAAATCAGATTCTACCAACGGGGTAATTTTCTTTTCAATTGTTTTCATGGCATTATTTATCGTAAAACTATCTTCACCAAAAAGAAAATAGATTGGAAGTAATGCATCATCCTTCAAATATCTCGGAAGATTATAAATTGATTCTATTTGGGGTTTGTTATTCAATTGATCTCTTCATTTTTTCTTTTTTAATAGCAATACTCAAAAAGAATATAAATCCACCCCAAACAATTCCAGCGACCAATATCATTGTAAGTAAAGTAATGAAGTTCATTTTTTATCCAATATTAAGTTTTGAATTTTCTTATTAAAGATAACAAATATAATTAACACAACTCCCCATTGGAAGAAGCATGTTCCGGCATTAGAAACATGAAATGGATTCCACCATTCCGAATCCCATGAGATTGATGACGCAAGCCACCAAGATATCAAGACAATTGCTTGTAGTGGAATCAAATATTTTATAATGAAATTGAACCATCTTCCAATTTTAATATCACTGCTGTTTCCATTCACAAGTTCAATTCTAAATTTATCAACTCCGAATCTAATAATTGCAAAAGCGATAAAAGCCCCACTTAATATTAGAGCAACTCCCCAAACCCAATCTTGATTTGCAAAAACATCTAAATTTAAAGCAGATGGAATCCCAAATATAAATCCTAAACTACCAACAACTATAGTTGCTTTTTTTCTTTCAAATCCAAAATCGATGAACGTTTTGGTAGTTAACTCAATTAAAGAAATTAAGGAAGAAATTGCTGCAAATGCGAGTGCAAGAAAAAAGAGTGAAGCAAAGATTGTGTTAACTAAAAAACTGGATGATAGATTTGAAAAAAGAAGTGGGAGATAAATAAATGTTAATCCAGTATTTGCAGGACCAGACTGGGATATTTGCGACATTGCATCAACTGAGCTAAGTGAAAAGACTGTTGAAAAAATAATAATTCCCGCTATGAGGGATATTGAATTATTACCAAATCCAATTAATGCTGCATTGAGGGGAACGTCTTCTTTCTTCTTCATATAAACGGCGTAGGTGAGTATTAAGCCCCATCCTGCACCAGTATCCCATGCATTCTGTGTAAGCGCATTTAGCCATACTTTGTAATCCAAAATATATTCAAGCTTTGGAGTAAAGAAATATTCTAATCCTTCAATTGCATTGGGTAACGTTACAGCGCGAACAAGAATAATAAATAATATAGAAATAAGGGTAACTACTAAAACTTTATTAGTTTTTTCAATTCCCTTAACAATGCCACGGTAAATTACGACTGATCCAATTAGCATCGCAATAAAATGAAAAAATAGTGGTTGAAATCCAGAAGAGAATGAATTCCATAATTCTGTATGATTACTGGTTGAAAGTAACTCTCCAGTTACAGCCGAAACAAAATATTTAAGGGTCCAACCAGTTACAACCGAATAGTAAAACATTATGGCAGTTGAAACAAATGCAATGAATGCACCCATCCAAGTAAACCTTTTTCCTGCAATTTTTGCAATTGCTCCTACCGGACCTTTTCTTGTAAACTTTCCAATTGCAAATTCAGAAATAATTAATGGGAGTGACCATATAAAGAGAAATATTAACCAAGGGATTAAAAAAGATCCCCCACCATTTTGAGCAACTACTCGCGAGAACCTCCATATATTCCCAGTTCCGACTGCAATTCCAAGAGTAGCCAGAATAAGTCCCCAACGTGAAGTAAAATATTCTTCTTTTTTCATTCTCTTATTATTTAATAAGGCAATTTTATATTGTAAATATTTTGGGCTAAAGCCATTTCTGTTGTGTTATTGTTCAAACCCCGCCTTAAAAGGCGGGGTTATACAAAGGCATATTGTTTGCCTAAAATGCAAGAAGTTTAATTGTTTTTATTTTTCTCTTTTCTCGATAGTAACTGTTTCCATAACAATATCATTCACTGGTTTATCCATTGCTCCAGTTTTAGTTTTACCAATAGCTTCAACTATATCCATCCCTGAAATAACTTCACCAAATATTGTGTGTTTACCATCTAACCAAGGAGTTGGAACCAATGTAACGAAAAATTGACTTCCATTAGTATTTGGTCCAGCATTAGCCATTGATAACATACCTGGTTTTGTATGTTTATGTATAGAGTTAGATTCGTCGTCAAATTTTCCACCCCAATAACTTTCGCCACCACGCCCAGTACCAGTTGGGTCACCACCTTGAAGCATAAAGTTTGCAATAACTCTGTGGAAAATAATTCCATCATATTTGCCATTAGTAGCTAAACCAACGAAGTTCTCCACTGTTTTAGGGACTTCACTTGCAAATAATTCTACTTCAAATGTACCGACATTTGTTTTTACAGTTGCGACAAGCATTTCGCTCTCTGAAACGTTCATTAATTCTGTCACTATTTTATCCTTTTCGTTTGTTACTGTTTTTTCTTGTTTATCACTTGTTATTTCTCCATTACTACAACTGAAGAGTAATATAGAGATAACTAACACTAATATTCTTTTCATATATGTCCTTTTGTTATTAAATAAAATAATTCATTATGGAGCTATTATATTAGCCCAAATCAATGTAAAAATAGTTGCCCCAATTGCAATTCGGTAATACACAAAAATCATTGTTGAGTTCTTTTTCAAAAATGAGAGTAAAAATGCAATTGCTACATAACCGCTAATTGCTGAGGCAACAGTAGCTATTGCCAAATTAATTAAACCATCAATTTGAATATACTCGAGTGAACTATAGAACTCCAATAATCCACTACCCAAAATAGCAGGGACACTTAAAAGAAAGGAAAATCTTGCAGCAGTTTCACGCTTTAATCCGACAAATATTCCAGCGGTAATTGTTGTTCCAGAACGCGATGATCCTGGAATCAGAGCAAGCGATTGAGCAAATCCAATTATTAAAGCATCTTTCCAATTTATATCTTTAAGGTCACGTTTAAATTTTCCAACTTTCTCTGCAAATGCTAATATAATACCTAGTACAATGAGGCTTGAAGCAATTACATACAAATTTTTTGTAAAAGCTCCTTCAATTACGTCTTTAAAACCAAGTCCAATTATTGCGACTGGAATTGAACCTAGAATTATTAGCCATCCCATTTTTGAATTGGAAGTTTGATTAGAGAACTTAGTTCTTTTAACTATATTCTCTTTTAGGAAATCAATAAAAATCCCCCACAAATCGTTCCAAAAATAAATTATTATTGACAACAAAGTTCCCAATTGGATTACAGCTATGAATGCAGTCCAATGTTCTGGATTTTCGCTAGAAATCAAACCCATGAATTTACCAGCAATGGTTAAATGTCCAGTACTACTAATTGGTAGAAATTCTGTAAGTCCCTGAACAATTCCGAGAAATAATGCTTCTAAAAAAGTCATTTAATATCCTTAAAAGAAATATGAGATTCCAATATCAACACTCACTGAAAAAGAGTTAAGGTTTATATCTTCATTTGTGGGAGTTTGGAATTTATTATCTCCGTTTTCTGGGACTCCAGGTGCATCATATCGAATTGTTGAACCAATATTAACATATAATTTACCCCCCAATGTGGTGTGTCCTTGCACTCTACCCAATATTCCAAATCCATTAGCTGTGAATTTTTGAGCTCCTTCATCAGTGGTATTAATGCTCTCAGTAAGTTCAACTGTTCTAAGTCCAATTCCACCACCAAATTTAAATTTATATCCTTCACCATTAACTACATAATATCCTAGAATTGAAGGTTTAAGGTGGTTATAATCTAGTTCATAACTATATATAGCCAAGGTGGTTGAATAACCATAAATTGCATAAACATATTCAAAACCAATCTGGAATTTTGGAGAGACCGTGTAATCAATCTCAGCATAGAATTCGGCTGTTGTGTTAAAAGTGCCAAGTTCATCTGATGAAGAAATGTTATAATTTAAATAATCATTTAGTGATGGTGAAGCAACAAAACTAATTCCCATTCCACCAACGACATCAACTTGACCTTGAATGGAACTAATCGAAACGAAAACAAAAAGAGTTAAAATTATTATTTTTTTCATTCTGCTTTTCCTCCCTTAATAACACTATAAAAATTTTCTTTCTGTAATCCCATTTTTTCTCTACTATAATTAATATATCCCATAAAGAAAAACATTGATATTATGAATAATAATGTGGTTATTGAATGTGTAAGTATAGCATATGCAGATGCGGCTTCTTCAGTAAAGAAAAATAAGCCTACCAAAACAGATATTGCTATAAAATGGTAAGTACCAGTACCACCTGGTGTTGGGATGATTATTCCGAATGCGCTGATAGTCATAACAATCCACGCCATACCATAGGAAACGTCAAAAGAGTTTTCCAGACCAAGCACATAAAAACCAAGCTGTGCTGATAGTCCATAATTAAGCATTATCAAAATTGAGTAAGAAATAATCCACAAATAATTTTTAACACCTTTTACTGTAGAAAAACCATCAATTAGCATTTCAAAAACATAAGCTAATTTTTCAGCAACTTTTGTAGATATTCTTCCTGCAAATACTATAATAAAAGAATAGAATTTTTCTTTTAATTGAACAAGCAAAATCAACATCAAAATAATAAAGAAGATTCCAACAAAGCCAACAATGACCGTAGATTTTAGCCAAATCAATTCACTATATAAATCACCCTGATATATTAAAACACTTACCAATACAGAAATTCCGAGCACTAATATGTCTAAAATTCTTTCAACAACAATAGTACCTAATACTACTGAGCGAGAAATATTTTCCCATTTGCCAGCAAAAAGGCCACGGTAAAGTTCACCAAGTCTTGGAATAACACTATTAACACCGTATCCAATCATAGTGGCACCAAATAAATTTAGAATTGATGCTTTAGGCTTAGTGGATTTTAGTATTATTTTCCACCGCAATGCCCTTAAAAAATGGGAAGTTAAGAAGGCTATAATAAATAGAATAAACCAACCTATTGATAATTGTTCTAGAATTGATAAAACTTGATTAAAGTCTACACCTTTGAAAGCTAGGTAGAGAAAAAAAGTCATCAATAATATAGGAAGAGAAAATCCAATATATTTTTTCAGTTTGTTATTTTTAGCACTATCGGAGGTCAATTATTTCTACCTCTTCTGTTGGAAGGAATTGGAACAACTCACTACTAATATTCTGATTCAACTTAATTGAAAAAAGTTCAAAGGTAAACTTCATATCATTAAAATCAACTATTTCAACTTTACTTAAAAGATATTTATCGTTTATAGTTAAATAAATCTCTTTAAAATTTAGTGCTGAAGCTTTTGGTGTTGCTTTGATATAATATTTTCCAGAATTATTCTCTACCAATGACAAATCACATTTTTCGGGATAAGAATAGATTATTTCTTTTAATGAAAATGAAGCTTCATCAAATTCAGCATCTGAAATAACTACCTTTTTTTCACTTTCCTCATAATTCCAAACTGATTTTCCATCAGAAATTATTTCTCTGTTTGGAAGTGAAATATTAAAACTATCTTCTTTTTTATAATAAAATTCACCCTCAAAGTGTATCGATTCCATGCTCTGATTGGAATATATTGTTTGACTAAATTTTGCGCTGAGATCATCTATCTGGTCAAATTTATTCTGAACTTTATCAATTAAATCATCTGCACTTTGTGCATAAAATGTAATTGGAATAATGAGAAAAACTAAAAATCGAAATATCATTTTAGAGCGACCTCATTATTGTTTGAAATTGCTCTTCGCTTTCAATAATAACTTCGCGTGCTTTACTTCCTTCAGATGGACCAACAACACCAGCTTCCTCTAATTGGTCTACTATTCGTGCAGCCCGTGAATAACCTAATTTTAATTTACGCTGCAATAATGAAACAGAGCCCTGCTGATGCCTAATAATTACATGGGCTGCTTCCTCAAACATTGGATCAAGATCTGATAAGAAGTTTGCATCAACGTCATTTTTCTTCTCCATCAACGAAGGGAGAAAATATCGTTTTTTATATCCATCTTGGATATAAATTGCATTTGTAACTTTCTCTACTTCTTCAGTTGATATAAAAGCATTCTGAATTCGAACTGGTTTTGGCATACCACCAGGAAGGAAAAGCATATCACCTCTGCCCAGTAATTGTTCTGCTCCATTCATATCAAGAATTGTTCTCGAATCAACTTTGGTTGCAACTTGATATGCAATTCTTGCTGGAAAGTTTGCTTTTATAACACCAGTAATTACATTTACTGATGGGCGCTGGGTGGCAACTACCAAGTGAATTCCAACAGCACGAGCTAGCTGCGCGATACGGGCAATTGGTTCTTCAACCTCTTTTCCTGAAGTCATCATCAAATCTGCCAACTCATCAATTACCACGACTATATAAGGTAACTTATAATGCTTAATTTTATCTGTATCCGTCGGACGAGTTTTGGGATTTTCAACTTTCTTATTATAATCAATTATATTACGAACCCCAGCTTTTGCAAGTTTATCGTACCGTTTTTCCATATCAAATTCAACAGCCTTAAGCGCTAATAATGCGTTGGATGGCATTGTAATAATCTCTTCATCTAAATCTGGGGAAATAGCCAGAAAATGTTTATTTAACTTACCGTAAAATGACAGCTCAATTTTCTTTGGATCAATAATTACAAACTTTACTTCCGATGGGTGTTTCGCGAACAACAGACTAGTGATGAGCATATTAATACCAACACTCTTTCCGGCACCAGTGGCACCTGCTACAAGAAGATGGGGCATTGCCGCTAAATCAGTAATGTAAATAT
>Ga0164315_10000349_pt1 | contig 31197 bp, 25 predicted proteins | sample GuaBasSedimGuay6_FD_113737 | JGI IMG/M metagenome (GOLD analysis project Ga0164315, IMG submission 113737) | Subseafloor sediment microbial communities from Guaymas Basin, Gulf of California, Mexico - Guay6, Core 4569-2, 0-3 cm | ecosystem: Environmental > Aquatic > Marine > Hydrothermal vents... | reverse complement strand
TATTCTCGGTAATCTAGCCATAAATCAGAATACCGCAGAAAAAGCTAAAAATCAAGCTGGCTGACCCCTTGATTCGTTCCATTCCAAGTGAAACGCCCTGTGCGGAGCCGCATGCAGGGGGCTGGGGGTTAGAGACCCCCGGCTACCCGATTAGCTGCTGACTTTAGCACTGTAAATTGAATAAGATAGCGCAAGTAATAAACAAATTATTGCAGGAATAAAAAGAGCATTGAACTTGAGTATACTAAATAAATATGCCCCAATAATACCGCCAAAAATGAATCCCATGATTATTAATAAGAACAATAATGCTTTTCTTCTATCGAATTCTTCACCTCTTAATTTTGCACCAAGCATAATCCCCAAGTCTGTAAATATACCGGTTACATGTGTTGTTCTGATAACCGCACCACTATAAGTAGTGGCTAGTGCATTCTGTAACCCGCAAGCCATAGACGCTAAGTATTGACCAGTAAAAGAGCCGCTGGTTAAAAAATAGATAGCTGCTAAAAGAAATATCGCCTCTAAAGAAAGCAAACTACTGTAATGATGACCTAATTTTAATGCACCGTTGCGTAAAAAATACCCTGATATCGCAGCACCAATAAGAAAACTAAATAAGATTAAAAGTAAATGAAGGGCATCTTGAAATGAAGAATTTAAAATTCCTGTGCCTAAAAGTGTTGCTGTACCTGATAGATGTGAAATCGATTGATGTTCGAAACCCAGTAAGCCAATCGAATTAACAACTCCTGCAATCAATGCAAGCATAAACGAACCATATTCTACCCACGGGGGTAATTTATTAATCACGATATTCTTTTAAGCGGCTAACGTCTCGCATCAGTGGTGGCAAAAAGCAGAGCGACAAAGGAGCGGCGCTTTTTGCCGTCCACTGCATGCGCTTGTTAGCTTTTTACTTAGAGAATGCTTTTCCCATCTTAGCCGTTATATCATCTGCAAAAGCATAAGTTTCATTTTTGTTTTTTGGATAGTAACATCTAAAGATGCCTGTCCATACTTTGCCTCTAGGTGTTGTAATAACATTTTTAAGCCCATCTGTAGGCTCTCCCGAAACGATAAAGTTAATCGTATAGCTACCATCTTTATTTATAACCATGTCATCAGAGTTAAGGGAATAGTTCCTAGTTGCGATATATCCATTAGCGTTATAAACAGTAAAAGAGAAAAAACCTTTTTTGTCATAATTCAAGTTTGGCTTGTGTAGTGTAAATGAGCCTCTTTCAGTATTTGTTGAAAATGCTGAATAAACTGCATTTTCTCCAGTAAGGCCACCCCAACCAATAGCAATAACAACTTTGGCCGCTTCTGGGTCTCTTGTTTTAGTGGTACCAAAGCCATTTTTAACCGTATCTTTTTTAGGATTTTTAACAAAATTTTCTAAAATTTTATATTTCACCTTAGTAAGCGTTGCATAATCATACTTCACTGATGCAACATAAGGCTCTGATGAGCTATACGTGATAGAGATATTATCTTGTGCTTTATGAGCTTGTGAAAACATCTCTTTTTCAGGGAGATCTCTTAATAGACCTGTTCTTATTATGATATAAGCATGATGTCCATCTGTTAGCATTGATTCATCAATCTTAACTGTTCCTGCACCCATTAAAGTTTTAATCTCACTATGGTTTGGATCTAAAACTTGGATATTTTGAAAACCGTCATACTCTTTTGTCGTGATGGTTGCACCACCTTTAACATCAAGTATGATTCTTGTATATAAGGTGTCACTATTCATTCTAATGACATCTTGGTTGTCTGTATTCGCAAATTCTCTTAAGGGTCGAATCACATTGACTTTACCTTTTGTTATTGCTAATTCTTTAAGATACGCTCTTGTAGAATCTGCATGGATAAAGTTCTTATCATTAATAGCAACCCCACCTTCTTTTGTATCTGTGGCATTTGCCATGTTTGTAAGCCCTATTAAGGCAATGATGATTGTTCCAAGTAATGATTTTTTTAGAGTATTCATTATTACTGCTCCTGTGTTGGTTTTGAAAGATTGTATAGCTAACGACCTAGCTAACCGGCGCGATGTTTTTTCGCGTCCGTGTTTAGTGCCTTGTTATGTGCTCTTTTTGGCGTGAACTTAATCTCAACATCGTAACCTACAGCATGCGCGTATTGTTCAATTGTCGATAGTTTTGGAGAGTTAAGAGAGTTTGCGTTCTCTAGCCTAGATATATTACTTTTCTGCGTATGCAAAACATCAGCTATTTGTTCCTGAGTTAGCCCCGCTTTTTGACGGAGTGCAATGAGCTTTTTGCGTAATGTGTAGGCTGGAGCTAGAGATTGATACTCTTTATTAACAGCCGTCTTGGAAAGTGCTTTTTTCTTAAAATCTGTTAGTGTTGATCTGCTCATTTTGAAACCTCTTTCATTCGCTTTTTTGCTAAGACTAAATCCTTTTTAGATGTCTTTTGTGATTTTTTAATAAATGAATGGAGTATTACAACTTCTTTATCTTTAACTACACAGTAAGCTGACCTACCTATGCCTTCTTTGCCTTTAGCTCTGATTTCATAAAGGCCGGAATCTAGTCTGCCAACATAGGGTTTGCCTAGATTTGGGCCAAGTTCTTCAACCATATCGGCAATGTGCAGAAAATTAGCCAAAATACCTGCTGGAAATTTTAGCGTTTGTGCTTCAACTTTATCGCTATAGAAAGTGATTTTCCATTTCATACATAGTTATCATAGTTGATAACTTGCTAAGTGGCAATTTTTTTGTTTTTAACACATAACATTATAATTAACAGGAACAAAAATTCCCTGTATTTCTTAGCTTTATACGAACCATGGTTCCCTGTATTTGCATATTCAAGCACAAAGCAGGAATAAACAAAAAGCCTCTGTTGTCAGAGGCTTTTTGTTTTACTTTAACTTTATAGTCTTATGGTATTCCTCAAAACGGAATATCATCATCAAAAGGCGCATCGACCCCACCGCTCGCCGCTGGCTGGTTCTGGTTTGATTGCGCTGGGCGCTGTTGCTGACCGGCTGATGGCGCTGATGAATCAAAGTTGGCGGTTCCACCCGAGCGGCTATCGAGCATTTGCATCTCGCTTGCAACAATCTCTGTAGTGTAACGATCCTGTCCATCCTGACCTTGCCATTTGCGTGTTCTCAAGCTCCCTTCGATATAAACTTTTGAACCTTTTTTAAGGTATTCACCGGCAATTTCCGCCAGTTTGTTAAAAAAGACAACGCGGTGCCATTCCGTACGCTCCTGATTGTTTCCGGTCTGTTTGTCTTTCCAGACTTCAGATGTGGCAATGGTAATATTGGTGACGGCGCCACCACTCGGCATATAGCGAACCTCTGGGTCTTTACCCATGTTCCCTACGATGATGACTTTGTTGACTCCCCTCTGTGCCATGCTTTGCTCCTAAAACTAATCTGAAAATGAAACGACGCTACACTTTATCTGATCTGACCAGCGCGTACAATTGCTCTCTCGCTAACAGGTCATTATCAACCTTTAAATAAGCGGTTAGTTCTGCTGTTTGTAATGAGGCTTCAATAACACCGGAAATCTTTAATAACTCGATTTCTAACAATCGCGCCTCTACTTCATTGAGTGGTTCAATTTTAAGCAGCAGACTACTAAAATGGCGTGGCGGTTTCATACTTGAGGCAACAAACAACCAGACAATCATAACGATTGCACACAACAGAAAAACGGCACCAACACCTTTCTCGCCATACAGATATCCACCACTCACGCCCCCTACAAATGCCCCCAGAAACTGGCTACTGGAGTAGACCCCCATCGCCGTCCCTTTTGAGTCTGCGGGGGCTATTTTGGAGATCATCGACGGTAATACCGCTTCCAGAAGATTAAAGCCGGTAAAAAAGACCGTCATAAAGAAAACCAAACCGGCCAGGCTGGTATGAAACTGCATAAAACCCAGTTCTGCCATGATCACTAAAGTGATGGCGGTTAAAAAAACACTTTTCATTTTACGGCGCTTCTCTGCCAGAATCACCAACGGAATCATCGCTACAACCGCAACAATCATAACCGGCAAATAGACAAGCCAATGGTCGCCTGGAATCAGTCCCGCCTCATCCCTTAAGGCTAACGGCAAAACCACAAAACCAGCCGTCAAGATCAGGTGCAGGATAAAAATACCGAAATCCAGCCTCAACAGTTCACTATTTTTTAGAACGGAGTGAAATTGCGCAGGAATTGTTCCTGCATCTCGATGAACCGATGACTGCACTGGATCCGGCACAAAAAAGAGCACCACCAGCACACCGCCCAGCGCAAGAACCATCGTCAACCAAAAGAGTCCCGAGAGCCCACCCCATTGAGCAATAACCGGCCCAAGGATCATTGAAATCCCAAATGACATACCGATGCTAATACCAATGGTTGCCATCACTTTGGTGCGGTGCTCTTCTCGCGTCAAATCAGCCGCCAGCGCCATCACCGCCGCTGCAATCGCACCACTGCCCTGCAAAGCGCGCCCCAGAATAACCCCTTCAATCGACTGACTGAGCGCTGCTACCACAGAACCGCACGCAAATAACGCAAGCCCCACCAGAATCATTTTTTTGCGGCCAAAGCGGTCGGACATCAGGCCAAAAGGAATTTGGAAAATAGCCTGAGTGAGACCATATGCGCTGATCGCCAGACCGATCAAAAAAGGTGTTGAACCGGAGAGCTCTTCTGCGTAAAGAGAAAAGACCGGCAAAATCATAAACAGGCCGATCATGCGCATGGCAAAGATAGCCGCAAGCGACACCGCCGCTTTCTTCTCTATCTTATTCATTCTGCTTTGATCGTCAACTGCTTCGCTCAACCAGATCTCCTTTGATTCACCGCAACAAAACCGCGTATAGTAGCAGGTTCGCTAACGTCTCGAAATCAGTAATGGCCAGTATTCTCATTCAGGGTGCACGCACCCATAATTTAAAAAATATCGACCTGGAACTCCCAAGAGACAAGCTCATTGTCATTACCGGGCTTTCAGGTTCAGGAAAGTCCTCTTTGGCCTTCGACACCATTTATGCCGAAGGCCAAAGACGCTACGTAGAGTCTCTGTCAGCCTATGCTCGACAGTTTCTCTCGATGATGGAAAAACCCGATATTGACCATATTGAAGGGCTCTCGCCTGCTATATCCATTGAGCAAAAATCGACCTCTCACAACCCCCGCTCAACCGTCGGCACAATCACCGAGATTTACGATTATTTGCGCTTGCTGTTTGCTCGCGCCGGCACACCGCGCTGCCCAGAACATAACAGCTCACTCGAAGCCCAGACCATTAGTCAGATGGTTGATCTGGTACTTAAGCAGGAGACTGATAGCCGCTGGATGCTTCTTGCCCCTGTTGTTCGAGAGCGCAAAGGTGAACACCTGCAACTGCTGAATGATTTTCGTAGCCAGGGTTTCATTCGCGCGCGGATCGATGGCGTTGTTTACGACCTTGACGAAACCCCTCTTCTCGAACCGAAGAAAAAACACTCTATTGAGGTTGTCGTCGACCGCTTCAAAATCCGCGAAGATCTTAAACTGAGGCTCGCCGAATCTTTTGAAACCGCCCTTCGTCTAACCGATGGGACTGCACTGGTTGTCTCAATGGAAGACAAGCCCCAAGAGCTTGTCTTCTCCGAAAAATATGCCTGCACCATCTGTGGTTACAGCATTAGCGAACTTGAACCTAGAATTTTTTCATTCAACAACCCAAAAGGAGCCTGTCCAGCCTGTGACGGGCTTGGCGTCAAACAGTTCTTCGATCCTGAGCGAGTAATCCATCATCCAGAATTAAGTCTGGCCGGTGGTGCAATCCGTGGCTGGGATCGCCGTAATAGCTACTACTACCAACTGATTCAGTCACTTTCCAGCCATTACGGTTTTGACCCTGAAATCCCTTTTGAAGAGTTGGGCAGTAAAGTTCAACAAATTATTCTCTACGGAAGCGGGCAGGAAAAAATAACCTTCCAGCTCTCCGGCCGGCCGGGGATGAAGACCCGTACACACCCTTTTGAAGGTGTTCTACCCAATATGGAACGCCGCTACAAAGAGACCGACTCCAGCACCGTTCGTGATGAGCTGGCGAAATATCTTTCCAGCCACTCTTGCCCTGATTGCAAAGGAACCCGACTCAACATCGCCGCTCGCCACGTGTTTATTGATGAAAAAACACTTCCCGAGTTAACGGCCTATTCTATCCAGGAGTCTCTAACCTTTTTCAAGACACTCAACCTACCGGGAAAACAGGGGAAAATTGCCGATAAAATCGTTAAAGAGATCAGCCTACGACTCGAATTTCTTGTCAACGTGGGGCTCGACTATCTCTCTCTCGCCCGCAGCGCGGAAACTTTATCTGGAGGGGAGGCGCAACGTATCCGTCTGGCCAGCCAGATTGGCGCCGGTCTTGTTGGTGTCATGTATGTATTGGACGAACCTTCAATCGGTTTGCACCAGCGCGACAATCAACGACTGCTCAACACATTGATTCATTTAAGAGATCTTGGCAATACCGTGATTGTCGTCGAGCACGACGAAGAGGCGATTATGGCCGCCGACCATGTGCTTGATATTGGACCCGGTGCGGGCATTCATGGCGGTGAAATTATCGCCCAAGGGACACCCGAAGAAATTCTAAATCACCCCAAGTCACTGACGGGGAAATATCTTTCTGGACGGCTAAAAATAAGCTCTCCCGACCAGTTAACTGCACCAAACCCGGATAGACAGCTCCGCATTAACAATGCTTCTGGCAATAACCTGCAAAATGTCTCGGTCGATATTCCACTTGGACTAATGACCTGTATAACCGGCGTTTCTGGCTCCGGCAAATCAACCCTCATCAACGACACGCTATACCGCTTTGTTGCACGAGAACTCAATGGTGCCAGCGCCATTCCCGCCCCCTGTGACAGCGTAGAAGGACTTGAGCAGATCGACAAGGTGGTCGATATCAACCAAAGCCCCATTGGTCGCACACCTCGCTCCAATCCAGCCACCTATACCGGCATCTTTACACCGGTTCGGGAACTATTTTCCGCAACACATGAAGCACGTTCACGAGGCTATACACCGGGCCGATTTAGCTTCAATGTCAAAGGAGGTCGCTGTGAAGCCTGCAGAGGTGATGGCGTCATCAAGGTTGAAATGCACTTTCTGCCTGATGTTTTTGTCCACTGTGATGTTTGCAAAGGACAACGCTATAACCGTGAAACACTAGAAATCCGTTATAAAGGCAAAACTATTCATGAAATACTCGGTATGACCGTTGAAGTGGCGCGAGAATTCTTCGATGCCATCCCGGTGATCTCCCGAAAACTACAAACATTGGTTGATGTCGGGCTAAGCTACATAACGCTAGGTCAAAATGCTGTCACACTATCGGGCGGCGAAGCTCAACGGGTTAAGCTGGCGAAAGAGCTCTCTAAACGCGATACAGGACGAACGCTCTACATCCTGGACGAACCCACAACCGGGCTACATTTTCACGATATTCAGCAACTGCTGATTGTTCTTCATCGATTGCGTGATCATGGCAACACCGTGATCATCATCGAGCATAATCTTGATGTAGTCAAAACAGCGGACTGGATTATCGACCTTGGTCCGGAGGGAGGAACTGGCGGCGGTCAGATTGTGGCGACCGGCACACCTCAGCCCATCACAGAAGCCAAAGGCTCATATACTGGTCACTACCTAAAGAAGCACCTAACCGCGGGTTAAAGCCTGATACATTTGATGATTTCCGAGAGTGGCATTAGCGAAATAAGCGCTCGATAAAGAATCTTTTGTCGGTTCAGTAGACCGTAACATTCGTAACGCTTTTCGTGCTCCGATTTCCCCCCACCTGCGCTCACGCTTTTTCGAATCAAAATATGAACTTCATCCGAACTACGCATCGTTTCCAGTAGCTCCCGGTCGAGGCTAATCTGATGTGAAGTGTAAACCATCGGCTCGTTGATAAAATCGTGCCCTTTCTTATGCGCTTTTTCCAGAAGTGCACAAGAAATCAGGCTACAGGGAAAAACCTCTGGGAATTCAATTTTATCTTTCAACTCATCAAAATAGTCTGACTGTTCAGCACACGATCCAGAAAGGAAATTTTTCGCATTGCTATTAGCCATAAACTTTTTCTTGAGGAAAAAACCGCTATCGGCCAAATACTCACGGTCGGCTGCATTGCTCAAGTCGCCAAAATCTGACAACACCGTAGTTGCTAAAAAAAGGGGTTTTGTTGTTTCGCGCTTGTGCCCAATCAGCGCCATCCCTTTCTCGGTTTTGACAACCACCCGATTATTGAGTGAATAGTCCCCTTTTTCATTAATCCGAGTTTTTTTAATCTCCACAGATAACGCCTGATCAGGCTTGACTGCATTGGCGAAGGTAAATTGATAATTACTAAAACGAAGCCCCTGCTCTTTTATTAGCGCCTCTTCACCCTCTTTCTGCCGATAAAGTTTGATCTGATGCTCAATAAGACACTCAAGTTGAAAGCCAAGTGCGATGGGGCCACCAAAAGGGTTCCGGTATATCTCAGCCCACCTTTTTTTATCGTGAAAAAGGTTGAAATCATCCGTTGCATTACGGGCTGCATCGATATGCATCTGGCTAAAAACAAACTGACGCTTTCTCACTGAAATTCCTTATTAGGATGGTGCTCCTGACAGGTTAAAGCTAGTTCATAATCAGCTCTTTTTCCAGCTGCTTAAGACTTTCCAGTGTGTGTGCACTGGTATAACCATCAATATAGGGCAACACAGGCGCCATCTTGTCATCAATAAAGCCCTCTTCATAGCGTCCCAGCAGTGGATTAACCCAAATCAGGCGCTTTGATTTTCGCTGTATCATCTCAACCTGCGCCGCCAGTTCGACAGGGCTAGCTGTATCAAACCCATCACTAAAAATAACCACGATTGTGCGCGGCGTGACCATCCGCTCTAAATAATGATCGTTAAAATCTTCTAGCGAACCGGCAATCTTGGTTCCGCCCATCCAGCCGGTCGAAATATCGGTCAGTTTTTTCTCCAGACGTTGGGGGTCACGCTCCCCAAGACAGTCTCCCACATGAACCAGCTGAGTATGGAAAGCAAATGTTTCGGAGCGGTCAAAAGCACCAATAATCCCCCAGGCAAACCGTAGAAACAGTTTGGCATAAACTTCCATCGACTGACTGACATCAAGTAGTAGTACAAAATTTGGCAGCCGTCGTCGGCGCACTCGATAGCGAACATCAAAAGGCCAACCTTCATAACGAAGTGAGCGACGTAATGTCTGTCTCAGCTCAACGCTTCGTCCCCTTCCCGAAATTCTAAACCGGCGTAATAGCCGACGTCGCATCTTGCGAGCGAGACTATCAACCCACTGCTCGATCGCCCTCATCTGCGCCGCATCGTGCACAAAACGAAAATCAGCCAGAGAGACCGTTTTATAATCGCTCGCTCCCACATTACCCTGACTACTTTGGCCAATAGAGCTTGAACCACTAAAACCACTCGCACCTGCCTGCCCACCTGAAGAACTGCCATTACCATCCTGAGGAAGCGCCTCCTTTTCTACCGTCTCTTCGACAGCATCTTGTGGCAACCAGAATGCCGTAAAAAGATCAAAAAAGCGGCCCCATTCCTCCTGCCGACTACAGAGAATAGCGCGCAACCCCCAGAACAGTCGTTTACGGTCTGTTAGATAACCCGATGCGGCCATGCGCTGAGCATCCAGTAACTCCCCGGTACCCACGTCAAAATCATTATCACGTACATATCGAACAAATTCTGTCACCCGCCCAATCAGAGGACTTTGTGCCAGTGGTGAGGGCTCAACCATTACAAATATCAGTCCTTATTGAGCAGGCTCTCAACCTGCTCGGTCGAAATTCTGCGGCTATCTTCTTCTGTTTTCAGCAGACAACCCAGCGTTGAAGGGATAATCTCAATTGCCTCATCTAAAGAATCGACCTTGAGTCTAAGCAACGCCGCCGCCCAGTCCAGCGTCTCGGCGATTCCCGGTGTTTTGCGTAGGTTACTGCCCCGTAAATTCTGAACAAAGTGAATCATCTGTTTAGCCAGGATTTCTCCAAGTTCTGGTAGCCGTGATTTAACGATTCTCAGCTCTTTTTCAAAACTGGGGTAATCAACATAATGGTAAAGGCAACGCCTTCTGAGTGCATCGCTCAGCTCACGCGTCCCATTTGAGGTCAAAATAACACGCGGAATTGAGGTGGCTGTAATCGTTCCCAGCTCAGGAATCGTTATCTGGAATTCTGAAAGAAGCTCTAGCAAATAAGCTTCAAACTCTTCATCTGCCCGATCGATCTCATCAATCAATAGTACTGGAGAATCCAGCCGCGAAATGGCCTTAAGAAGAGGCCGCTGCAATAGATAGCGCTGACTGAAAATGGACTCCTCACGTTCAGTCACGTCATCATTAACACCCTCGTATAGCTTGATGGCTAACAACTGACGCTGGTAATTCCATTCATAAATAGCCTGATGCACATCAAGCCCTTCATAACATTGCAATCGAATCAATTCACAACCATAAAGCTGCGAAAGCATCTTGGCAATTTCAGTTTTGCCAACCCCCGCATCCCCTTCTAGCAACAGCGGCTTCTGCAGCTGCTCCATCAGAAAAAGGCTCGAAACTAAACTCGGATCGGTAATGTAACCGGTCTCTTCAATTTTTTCCCGTAAAGTCTCTAGTTCGATCAACAGCTTCTCCGCCTTCTTTTCTAAAAAACAGGTTTGCAATATTAGCGAATGACGAAATAGTTTGCCACCAAAGGCGTACGTAAATGCAAAAGAGCGTTACCGAAAGCTTGCAGAAAGCCGCTTTAATACTCCAGCCACCCCGCTCAGTTGTCTTTAAGTTTCAACTCAAACCCAGCGACACCAACCCGCTCTATTTCTGCACTAAGTTCGGCGAAAGTCAGCGGATAATCATCAAAAGAGGCCTCTTTTAGCTTTAATGTCAAAGAACTGTTCCCAGTGACCTTTAACAAAACAGCGGGTGAAACTGAATCACCCCGATTTCTGTTCAGTAGCACGGATAGGCGCAATAATAGACAAATTCGAATCAGTGAATCTCTTTGCCTGCCAGGGAACTCCTTCAACAATTGAAGAGGAAAGCGGCGACGATGGCCCCGAACAAGAAAAGCGATAACCTGCTGCATTGGACGGGTAAAACCCGGCATATCTGCTGCGGTAAGAATGTAAGCCCCGTGTTTGTGAAATTGAACATGGGCGATTGAAAGCCCCACCTCGTGCAACTCAGCAGCCCAGCTAAGCCACTGCCCTTCTACTTCAGCAGACAGCTTCCACTCTTTCGCCACCTGTTCAAAAAGATTTTCCGCACAAAGAGAGACTCTTTCCGCCTGTTCCAGATCAATATTGAAACGCCGCTGCATTGCCTGCACTGATCGAGTGCAGACATCCTCATGCTCTGAGCGTCCCACAAGGTCATAAAGCGCCCCTTCTCTCAAAGCCCCCTCAGAAAACTGCATCTCATCTATTTTTAGGACTTCAAAAATAGCGATGAGTATTGCGAGGCCAGCAACCATATTGTCGCGCCGAGACTGGCTGAGTCCTTCAACATCAATCTCACTGACATTCGCATAGGTGAGCAGTCGTTTTTTAACCGCTTTCAATGCCGCTAAATCAATCTTATCGCCCCCGCCCGTTTCACGGCAGGCCTGGGCGATCGCCCTGATTGACCCCGACGAACCATAGCAACTTTTCCAGCCTTTTTTCCGGTATCGCTTGCGAATTCGCATCAATTCATTCGATGCATAGTTAACCGCATTCTGAAAACTACGCTTTGATAACTCCCCATCTGGAAAAAAACGATCCATAAAGGAGACACACCCCATCGAGAGACTCTCCATCAACAGCGGCCGGAACTGTTCACCCAGAATAAACTCCGTACTGCCACCCCCAATATCAATGACAAGGCGCTGTTCAGAATCTGATGGCAAAGAGTGCGCAACACCCAAATAGATTAAGCGTGCCTCTTCAATACCGGATATCACCTCAATCGGATACCCCAACGCCTCTTCCGCCTCACAAAGAAAGGCATGAGTGTTATTCGCCACACGCAGTGCATTGGTTCCAAATGCACCCACCGAAGTTTCCGGCATCCCTTCCAGCCTTTGCCCGAACTTTCTTAGACAATCAAGCGCCCGCTGTTGCGCCACAACGGTTAAACAGCCATGCTCTGCTAACCCTTCTCCCAACTTCACCTTTTCTCGGAAGGTTTGTACCGTTCTGATTTCACCGTGCTCCAGCCGCGCAACAACCATATGGAAACTGTTGGAGCCCATATCAAGCACAGCAATTGAACCATTTTGGGTAGCTGGGAATATCGTCACAACAAAGTCTCTTAGCGGGAAGACAAGGATCTTCGCTTACCCCCCTTTAAAAATCAATCGGGTTTTACGCCTCGTTTCAGAAGCTTATGAATATATTCTTGAGATCGAATCTTTTTTCGGTTGCCTCGCGGGCGAATCTTGTTCACCTGGCGCTCATCAATCACTCGCGCTTTCACACAATCACGCCACTGCACATCGAGAATCAGTTGAATCCTTTTCTGTAACCTCTCGTCATAAACAGGGCAAGTCACCTCAACGCGGAGGTCCAGGTTTCGGGTCATCAAATCAGCGGATGAGATGAAATAGCGTGGCTTCCCTCCATTCTCAAAAACGAAAACACGTGGATGCTCAAGGTAACGATCGACAATACTAATCGCGACAATATTGTCACTCATCCCTTTTACACCCGGAATCAATGAGCACATTCCACGTATAATAAGTTTGATTTTGACACCGGCCTGACCCGCCTCGTAAAGTAGATCAATCAGCTCTTTATCCACAAGATTATTACATTTGATAAAGATACCTGATGCCTTGCCTTTTAAAGCATTCTTTGTTTCTGTTTTAATCAGTTCGATCAGACTACTACGGTTGCTAAATGGCGAGACCATCAAGTGCTTCAGCTCGTGACGTCTATGCGTAAACTGAATAAAATCGAACACTTTCTCAATATCCTGACCAATCTCCTGATTCCGCGTCAATAGACTAAAATCGGTGTAGAGTTTCGCGGTCTTTTCATTAAAATTACCCGTACCAATATGGCTGTAATAACGGCTACCCTTCGCTTCGGTTCGCTTAATTAAAAGCATTTTTGAGTGAATCTTAAGTCCCGGTATTCCAAAAATGACATGCACACCTGCATCCGTCATTCTCTGCGCCCAGCGAAGGTTTGCCTCTTCGTCAAAACGAGCCTGTAACTCGACCACCGCTGTCACGCGCTTACCATTTTGTACTGCACTGATCAGCGAATCTATCACCCGCGAAGAGGAAGCAACCCGGTAAAGGTTGATTTTGATCGAACTGACCGTTGGGTCAACCGCTGCGGCTCTTAGAAACTTAATAATGTAAGAGAAAGAGTTATACGGGTAATAGAGCAGGCAATCTGCCTCTTTGATGCAGGCAAAGATATTCGTCTTTTTCTCAAGCTCTGGGTAAGGAATCGGCGGCAACGGCTTTAATTCTAAATAGGCCGCACCCAGGTTAGGAAAGCCCATAAAATCTTTGGAGTTATGGTAGCGAGCACCGGCAATCAGGCTATCTTTTTTCCTCAAACCCTGTTTCTTGATTAAGAACTCCAGCAGATCAGCTGGAATTGAGGCGTCATAGACAAAGCGAACAGGAACCCCTTTCGATCTCTTTTTGATACTGGCCGAGATCTTTTTCATCAAGCTATCGGAAATCCCTTCACCCAGCTCAAGCTCCGCATCACGGGTTACTTTTATAGTGTAACCCCCAATCTTATTGATAGAAAAGACGCCTTGAAAGACCTCTTTAAGGCAGTGGCGAATAATATTATCGAGCGTAATAACCACTCTTTCTCGTCCTTTTGAGCGGCTTGGCAAAACAACAAAGCGCGCCAGGCGATCACTCGGTATTTCAAGAACGGCCTGATTGATTCCTTTCTGATGTTCAATCTTGATTGCAAAATAGATCGACCCCTCCTTCAAAAAGGGAAATGGTTTGTCCTCACTAATCAAAATGGGGGAGAGCTCCGGCAGAACTTTATTTCGAAAATAGCCGGTTACAAAGTCGGCCTGCCTCTCGGTCAGTTGCTGCTCATTAATGAGGTAAATCTGCCTCCTGCAAAGTTCCTTGAGGACTGTTTCGTAGATTTTATCGTAGGATTTCTGCAGCTCACTGACTCGCGATATTATTTCCTCTAACAGCTCGCTATAGCGTTCTTTCGTACCACCACTGGAAAAGGTCACCAGCCGTTTAACATCCGCCACCCTAACTCTGAAAAATTCATCCAGATTGCTCGAAAAAATACCCAGATAACGGACACGCTGAATAATAGGAACAGAACTGTCCGCTGCCTCCTGCAAAACACGCTCGTTAAAAAGCAACCAACTCAACTCTCTATCAGTATAGCGCCACGCTTTTTTCTTCTGAATCTCTGCCACGATCAACACCTATCAATCAACTCGTCAATATAACGAGATGATATGACAAGAGGGTGACGACTGATATAGAGATTAAAGAACGCGTAACGCGGTCGATTTAAAGTTGACCCATGCTGCTTCACCCAGTGACAAACCCAGCTCATTCAACGATTGGTGAGTGATCTGCACATGAAAACGCTCACCCGCCTCAATCGTCACCCGAACTCGCCCTTTTTCTTCCGCAATCATAACGATTCGTCCTTGATAGCTGTTGCGCATACTGGAGGTTAATGATTGTTTCGATAAAACAATTTCACTTGGATCAATAGCAATCTGTTTGCCAGAGCGAATATCAGCCGGCAAATTGATTGATATTTTTTCTGTTTTAAAAATCTCACCAGCCACTTGTCCCCTGAAAAGATTGAGCAACGGGGCATAAACAACCTGCCCTGAAACCAGCCCCATCACCTCATCAGCCAATGCTGAAGCGTGCAAGCGATCGTGCGTAGTAAAAATGACAGAATGTCCTTCCCTGCTGACAAAATAGTTAATGAGCCGATCCAGTTCATCAATACTCGCCTGATCAAGATGGCTAAACGGTTCATCTAGCAGCAAAACGGTTGGTTGCAGCGCTAGCGCTCTTGCTAGTGCAACTTTTTGCGCCTCTCCACCTGATAGTTCATTTGCAGCTCTCTCTGCGAATGCAGCGATACCTACCATTTCTAACGCATCAACAACCCGCTTCTTTACCATTTCAGTTGAAATAGCCCTGAATTTCAGCCCTAGCGCGATATTATCAAAAACAGTTCCCTGCAGGAGGTAAGGTTTTTGGGCAACCAGGCCAACTTGCCGCCTAAAAGAGAGCAACTCATCTGCATTAACCTTCTCACCTTTAAAAGTAATAACACCCTGTTGTGGGCTATCTAAAAATGCGAAAAGATTTAACAGCGTACTTTTACCTGCCCCATTACTTCCCAACAACGCGGTGATACTATTTTCCTGGATCTCAAGCTGCGTGATGTCGAGTACCGTTTTTTTTGTGTAGCCATAACGAACAAGATCAAGCTTGTAGAGTGCTGTCATACCGCCCTCCTTTGCAACAACTGTAGAAACAGGTTGACCAGAAAAGCGATTGATAACAGTAACAAGCCAAGCGCAAGCCCCAATTCAAACTCACCTTTACTAGTTTCCAGGGCAATCGCAGTGGTCATTGTGCGGGTAAAACCTTCGATATTCCCACCCAACATCATAGCCGCCCCTACCTCTCCCAGTGCTCGCCCAAAACCGACCACCACAGCTGCCATGATGGCAAAACGTGTTTCACTCAACACCATCCACATGGTTTGCCCACGGTTAGCGCCGAGCGAATGTAATGTTGGCAGCAAACGGCTATCCGCCGATTGAATCGCCACCACCGTCAGGTTCAAAATGATCGGAAAAATCAATAAACACTCACCAATCACCACCGCCCAGGGTGTGTAGAGTAACCCCAGGTCACCTAGCGCCCCTCGACGACTGAGTAGCCCATATAGCAACAGACCCACAACGACCGTTGGCATCGCCATTAAGGTATTTAATAACTGCTGTATAAATCGCTTTCCCGCAAACTCATTCAGTGCAATCAAAGCACCCAAAGGAATTGCCATTGCCGAAGCAATTACAATCGCCATCAAAGAAATTTTCAGTGACGTCCAGACAACTTGCCAGACAGCGGGATCAAGCTGAAAAATCAGTTCAAGCGCAACAGACAAAGAGTGAGAAAAGTAGTCCAATTAAAACCTCAAAAACCGCTCACCCTCAAAAGAGGTGCGCGGTATTATTATTGAAAAATAAATCCAGTTTAAACTTTCACTTTGCAGCGGGGTAAAAAAGCTGCTCACCCCTTTTTCTATAACTCTCAATAATCGCCTGCCCCTCTTTACCTGTCACAAAGTCGATATATTTTTTAGCCAGGTCATAACGAACATGCTTATGTTTTGCTGGATTAACCGCCATTACGTGATAAGGGTTAAATAGTGCTTTATCCCCTTCAAATATCACTTTTAACGCCATTTTATCTGCATAAGCAATCTGGGTTCCCCGATCAGCTAACGCATAAGCCTGTTTATCATCGGCAATTCTCAGTACCGCCCCCATTCCCTGACCTGCTGCCTGGTACCACTCTCCTTTTGGCTCAATGCCAGCCGCCTTCCAGAGTAGTTTCTCTTTTTTATGCGTCCCTGAATCATCCCCACGAGAAACAAAAGGTGACTGGCTTTTTGCAATTTTGGTTAACGCTTCAGCAACAGTTTTAGCGGAGCCAATTCCTGCGGGATCACTCTCTGCTCCAACAATCACAAAATCATTGTGCATGACTGCAGAGCGGTCGATAAAATCTCCTGAAGCAACATACTTCAACTCGGCTGTAGGCGCGTGAACAAAAACCACATCAACATCACCATTACCACCAATTCGTAGCGCTTTACCCGTTCCAACCGCAATCACATCCATTCTAATGCCATACTTTTTTTCGAAAGCAGGGTCTAGAACAGCTAAAAGCCCCGAGTTCACGGTGCTAGTTGTGGTCGACATTTTTAAACTTTTTTCTGCAAACGTTGCCGGTGCTATCGCTAGCAAAGCCGCCGTCGCGAGTCCCGTTAAAAATTTTTTCATTTTATTTCCCTTGTTACTTTAAATAAACGTGCTCTAAAAAATGGGGATGACGGACAGCCCCAAGCAAGAGACGGTTAAGTTTCAATAAAATTAAATCAGAATGCCCATTGTCCACGTATCTGGAATAGATCCAGCTCTTCATCATCACTAGGACCACCCTTCACATCGAGTATATTTACGTAGTTTGCAGAAAAACGGAGCGTTGGTGTTGGAAACCAGTTCACGCCTAACGTCATATTATCCGCCTCACCACCATTGATATCCTTATCATTCAGATTAAGCGTGCTGTAGCGAGCAGCTAGCTGCCACGCACCGATACCACCACGACCAACAATCTCTTTAGGTGTGACACCACCGAATGCACCTTTTTTATAGTTACGTGATTCACCGGTTAAAAAATAAGCTGCTTCGGCATACCAACCATCAAAGGTAAGGTCTTTTGAAGCACTGCGGTCAACCGTTGTTCTAAGGTATTCCACCTGTGTCGAGAAAGGACCCACAATTGCTGCTGCTTCAAAACCTAATTTCAAATAGTCATCAACATCCGTTATAAGGCCTGTATTAACAAGAGGGACTAAAGCAATATGTGTTTCTGCCTGCTGAGCAAATATAATGGTGTCTTTCGCGTTAGCTGTTCTGTAGTTAGCTGCAACTCCAAAATGGATAACCTGGGTTTTTTCATTGACCGGCGCATAAGTAGCACGCCCACCAACACCCCATCCTTCGTCTTGGAGCGCTGAAATGGTGCTGACACTTTCACCAAAAACTCCAGCTGATGCTGTCCAGTGTTTGTGTTTGGTGGAGGCCATCAGGCCTATATGACGGCCGGCAGAAAAGGCGTCAGGCAGCGCTCTTTCGGTGAAAGTGACATACTTTGAACTGGTCTGCTCCTGAAGCATGAACGGGTCTTTGAAGTTACCAAGTTTAAGTTCAAGATCTTTAAAACCACTGTAGGTTAAGTAAGCATCCTTAATCCCTTTATTAGCTACGCCTGAATTAGCAAAATCGTACTGAAGTTTATAACCCCAATCGTTGTACATCTTTCCCTGAATATAAAGCCGTGCACGACGAATTTCCGTACCATCACCGTACCGACTGCCTGGCTGCGCATTACTGTCTTCGTTGTACCAGGCTGAATCGACCTGCAAACGTCCGCCAACTTTGAAAGCGAATTCCCCATCCCGGCTTTTAACTTTAAGCCCACCTTTATCCAGCTTAACCTCAACATTGGACGCTTTATCAAGCTTTGCCTGCATCTCTTTTTTCTCGGTAGCAGCCTGTTTTTTCTCGATTGCCGCCTGCTCTGAACCAGTCTTCATCTCAGCCTTTAACCTTCCATACTGTGCATCATCAACGATACCCTTCTCATGCAGCATATCGATTAAAGTTGCTAGCTCAGATCCTGCCTGTGCCTGACCTGCAAAAATTGCACAAACTGCCCCTGCAATTGCAGTTTTTTTCAAATTTACCATTATTCTAAATTCCATCTGTTAATAAAAAATGAGACCACCTTGTGGCAGACAGCAAAAGAAATGCCAAATAACTATCTAACTGATTTATATTAAATAATTGCAATTAGCGGGACGCAGACATTAAACTGCACGACAAATTGTCGCACCCAGACAGCCAAAATGAGACATCTTGACCACTCTAGAATATGCCTACTCAATCGCCCTTAGAAGGAAAACGCACCCTACTCCTCACCGATACAGAACGCCTGGGTCGAGTTACCGAACAGACCATTTCAGGAATGGGTGGACTGATAGAAATAGTGACTCGTTCTAGCACTGCAAGCAGCCGTTTGCTCAACAACCGATACGACATCATCCTGCTCGCCGAATCAATAATCGATAATCTACTGAATAGTTGGCTGCAGAAAAATGGTCGTCAGCAGCCCGTACTTCTCTTCAGCGACAGCCATGAACCAGAGAAACTATTGGAGTGGATCCATTGCGGCATTGCAGACCTACTTTCTCCTTCACTAAGCAGTGAGCAGCTTCATCAAGCTATCGTTGAGGTAACATCTCAGGAAAAACCCCAGCCATCACGCAAAATAATCCGAGATAACCACCCCTTTTACGGTGACAACCCACACATTCAGGCTTTACTCGATCAAATAGATAAAATCTCTCTTAGATCCTCCCCTGTCCTACTCGAAGGAGAAACTGGAACTGGAAAAAGTTTTTTTGCCCGAAGGATTCATACGTTGAGTGGACGAAAAGGCCGACTCGTTTCGATTAACTGCGCCACCCTTAGCCCCAATCTTCTGGAAAGTGAACTCTTTGGTCACATCAGAGGCGCTTTTACAGGTGCAGAAACTGCACGACCGGGTCTTGCAGCCTCCGCTGAAAACGGAACGCTCTTTCTGGATGAAATTGGCGAGCTTCCTGCGGAACTACAGCCAAAACTTCTCCAACTGCTGGAGGATAAAATGATCCGGCCGGTTGGATCAGATATTGAGCAACCGATTACCGCTCGTATTGTTGCCGCCACCAACTGCAACTTAAAAAAGCAAGTTAAAGAGGGGAAGTTTCGTGCAGATCTCTACTATCGCCTCAATGTTATTCCGCTAAAAATCCCCTCTCTTCGCAGCCGAGCTGATGATATCCCAGGCCTCGTGAGAAATTTTATCGAGGAGCTTTGTGAGGAGCACACACTATCACTCCCCACCATTTCAAAAGAAACGATAACGGTGCTTAAAAATAGCCCCTGGCTGGGTAATGTTCGGGAACTACGAAACCATTTGGAACGCGCCTTACTACTCAGCTTTCCTTTTGAACAGGGAATCGAGGCAACTGAACGCAAATCACCCGAAACAGCAACGGGAAGTGGATGGTTAAGGCTTGAAGAGCATGAAAAAGCTCATATCCTTCGCGCACTTGATAAAAGTGCAGGAAATAAATCCCAGGCAGCCCTGTTGCTTGGAATCTCTCGGCGCACACTTGAGCGCAAACTAAAACGCTGGGAAAGTGAAGTTGCCTAGAAAGGCTAACTTAGAAAGTTTGTAAGAAATTTGCCCGTTAACCGATCCTTATAGGCATCACTTACTTGAGCAGGCACGTCGTTCTTTATGAAGTCATCACGAGCTTTATTATTATTGACCATCGTCACACTAATTGGCGCTTTCTTCTTTTTTGACTTCCAGCAACAGCTCTCTTTAGAGTCGTTAAAGTCACAACAGGCCGCCATTGAATCTTATCGGAGCAGCCAACCACTTATTGCCATCATCCTTTACACTTTAATCTATGTGGCTGTCACAGGCTTGTCGCTACCGGGAGCAGTCATATTAACCTTGGCGGGCGGGGCTGTTTTTGGGCTCCTGTGGGGGACGATTATTGTCTCTTTCGCCTCAACTATCGGCGCAACATTGGCCTTTCTGGCGGCACGCTTTCTGTTTCGTGATGCCGTTAACAAACGATTCGGTAGTCGTTTACAGACAATTAATGCAGGCATTGAACGAGATGGTGCCTTTTATCTATTTACGCTCAGACTCGTCCCCCTGTTTCCCTTCTTTATGATCAATCTAGTGATGGGATTAACAACCTTTAAAGCCCGAACATTCTACTGGGTTAGTCAGATCGGTATGCTGGCGGGAACGATTGTCTTTGTTAATGCCGGCACGCAACTGGCCAAAATTGACTCCCTGCCTGGCATTCTCTCCCCCGCTCTATTGGGCTCGTTTATTTTACTGGGTCTTTTTCCCCTGCTGACCAGAAAAGTGATCGAGGTAGTTCAAAAAACCAAAGTCTACAAGCCCTGGCAAAAACCTAAACAGTACGATAACAACCTGATCGTTATTGGCGGCGGCTCAGGCGGCCTGGTGACCGCCTATATTGCCGCAGCCGTCAAAGCCCAGGTGACACTGATCGAGAAAGATAAGATGGGCGGAGATTGCCTCAATACCGGTTGTGTCCCCTCAAAAGCGCTTATTCGATCTGCTAAATGGCTCTCTCATCTGAAACGCGCTAAAGAATTTGGCATCAAAGAGGCTAGCGCCAATTTTGACTTTGCCGACATTATGGAGCGTGTTCAGTCGGTCATTAAAACCATCGAACCACACGATTCCGTCGAACGCTACAACAGACTGGGCGTTAACGTTATCACCGGCGAGGCCAAAATCATCTCCCCCTGGGAAGTTCAGATCAAAACCGGTGGTGAGACCAAAATATTAACAACCCGTTCAATCGTTATTGCCACTGGAGCGCGCCCCTTTATCCCGGATATTCCGGGACTAGATAAGGTTGAGCCTCTCACCTCGGACACCATCTGGAATCTAAGAGAATTACCCAAACGACTACTTATTCTCGGCGGTGGCCCGATCGGTTGCGAGCTGGCACAGTGCTTTGCCCGCATGGGTAGCGAGGTTACTCAGGTGCAAAGGGCGTCTCGCATCATGGTGAAAGAAGATCCTGATGTTTCCGATATTGTCATGGCTCGCTTCAAACAAGAAGGAATTAATCTTAAGCTGGAACACATCGCCAAAGAATTCATCATCGAGAGTGGTGAGAAAATCATGGTTGCCGAACACCGAGGTGAAACCGTAAAAACCCCATTCGATCAATTATTGGTGGCAATAGGCCGGTCCGCCAACGTGACGGGTTTCGGAGCCGAGGAACTTGGCATCAACCTGTCACCCCGAAAAACAATCCAAACTAACCCTTTTCAGGAAACCAACTACCCAAATATTTACGCCTGCGGTGATGTGGCTGGCCCTTACCAGTTCACCCATACCGCCGCACATCAGGCCTGGTATGCCGCTGTAAATGCACTATTTGGGCAGTTCAAAAGGTTTCGCACGGATTATTCCGTTATTCCTTGGTCAACCTTTACCGATCCGGAGGTGGCTAGAGTTGGCCTAAATGAGCAAGAAGCCAAAGTGCAGAGTATTCCTTATGAAGTTACGACTTACGGCATCGATGATCTGGATCGCGCCATTGTAGATAGTGAAGCACATGGCTTCGTTAAGGTACTAACCCAACCTGGTAAAGACAAAATCCTCGGTGTCACCATCGTCGGTGAACATAGCGGTGATCTAATCGCAGAATTTGTCCTGGCGATGAAACATGGTCTTGGCCTCAATAAGATTCTCGGCACAATCCATATTTACCCAACAATGGTCGAGGCTAATAAGTATGTAGCCGGGGACTGGAAACGGGCTCACGCACCACAAGGGCTATTGCACTGGGTAGAACGCTATCACACCTGGCGAAGAGGCTGACAAGCTGAAAACAGAACCCGTTAAACCCCTATTTTAGCGACCACGAGCTTCCAAACTGAATGTAAATTGCCGTATCATCCGGCCCTTTTGCAACATCAACCCCCATCTGCAGCCCAAGTCTTGATGCCACCAAATAACGCACACCCAAACCTTTGCTGTATACAACATCTGAGTCTCCTGTTATACCGTCATCAAAGGCTTTACCTGCACCACCAAAGCCAACCAACGCCCAACGGCGTGTGAATGACCAGCGCAATTCAACTTCGCCAAGCACAGTTTGATCTCCTTGAAACTGCATAGCTTTAACGCCTCGCATATCAATAAAAGGATAGGCATAAAAAGGGGCATCACCTTCAAGAGCTTTTACATCGCCTCTCAAACCAAGTATCAGCGTATCACTCAAAGTTGTATAACTAAGAATAGAGGCGCGGTATTTTTTATAGTTATCGTCACCACCCCAATTCTCATTAAAATCCATCACCTTTATCTCGCCTGCAATCCCCTTTGAAGGGGTGAACAAGTTGTCTCTACTGTCATAGTTCAACATCACGTTCAACGCTGCTGAGCGGCTGTCAAAACTCACTTCTGGCAAGTTGGGGGGAAGATTATCTGCTGATAATCTAAACTTATTTTGTGTATCGATAAATGTATAGCCAACACCTGCAAAGAAATTACTATCCCATAACCGGAACTGTAGCTCCTGCATGAAAAAAGTGGCCTCCGTCTCAAAGTAAACACCATACTTTCTCTCACCGCCACCTAAACTTGGAAGGCCATAATATTCCATTTTGACCACCCCTTTACCTAAACCACCGGTATAACGTATCGTATCATCAGCCCAAATCCCTAAATGGCCACCCCCCGCGAACCAAGTGCCATTTTCAGTTGCTGCTCCAACCAAAGCGGAAACACTGGGTGGACTGCCTTTTTGGGATCCAACTTTGTCGTGAAAATAGACCATAGCCAACCCTCCACCATAACCAATGGCTGGCTCAGTAATAATCACAGGAACCGGTAAGAATCCCTGCTTTTCAAGTAGCCAGTTACTCATATCCAACTGGCCATCGGTGGGATCGATAAACGTATCATCTAGCCAACCAGCCTGACTCAGAGCGGGCAAAAAGACTAACAAAAGAAACCCTAACTTCTTGATCTGTTCCAAAGTATTCCCCTGAAAATTGCTTTCCATTAATTCAGGTTTGGACTGACAAACCCAGTGACATACGCGATTAATAATAACCGATGATGAGACTAAAAGAGGCTCAACAGCGCACTATATTCCTTGCTAGGAGCCAATAGAAGTCCATGATAACTATTTCCAACATAGAGTCGCCCCCCTTTTCATCGTAGAATAGTCGATTTACTTTCTACCCTATTCAAAAATATGCGTACAAGCCAATTTCCCCTCAATACCGTCAAAGAAACTCCCTCAGATGCTGAGATCGCCAGCCACAAGTTAATGCTTCGTGCCGGCTTGGTTCGCAAACTAGCCGCTGGCCTTTATACTTGGCTACCGCTTGGTGTAAGGGTCCTTCAAAAAGTTGAGGCCGTTGTTCGTGAAGAGATGAGCCGTGCAGGTGGACTTGAAGTGCTAATGCCGATTGTTCAGCCTTCTGAACTTTGGGAAGAATCGGGACGCTGGGAGCAGTATGGCCCTGAGCTAGCACGACTCACTGACCGCCACGGTCGTGAATTTTGCCTCGGCCCAACCCACGAGGAGATCATTACCGAACTGGCGCGCAATGAGATCAAAAGCTACAAACAGCTACCGATCACTTACTACCAGATTCAAACAAAATTTCGTGATGAGATTCGCCCTCGCTTTGGCATCATGCGTTCGCGTGAGTTCATCATGAAAGATGCTTACTCATTCCACCTAGATGATGCTTCGCTACAAGAGACCTACGAGCGGATGTTTGAGGCTTATCGCCGTATCTTCAGCCGCTTAGGACTCGACTTTCGCCCTGTTATGGCAGACTCGGGTTCTATTGGTGGCAGCCTTTCACATGAATTTCATGTGCTTGCCGATAGTGGCGAAGATGCCATCGCTTTTTCTACAGAAAGTGACTATGCCGCCAACGTTGAATTGGCTGAAGTCATTGCCCCTAGCGAAGAGCGAGCAGCAGCCACAACCGAAATGGAGAAAGTCTCCACACCCGATCAACGAAGTATTGAAGAGGTGAGCCAATTCCTATCTGTTGCCCCTTCAAACTGCCTTAAAACGTTAATGGTTAAAGCAGAAGGCAAAAAGGCTGGGCTTGTCGCATTGCTACTACCGGGTGACCGCGAACTTAACGAGCTTAAAGCTGAGAAAATTGAAGGGGTCGCCTCTCCACTGGAAATGGCAACAGATGAAGAGATCAAAGCAGCCGGTTCAGTGACAGGCTTTATCGGCCCAGTAGGACTTGAGATCCCCGTGATTGCAGACCATGCGGTTCTCGTCATGTCTGATTTTGTTTCGGGTGCTAATGAAGCCGGTTTTCACCTAAAATGGACAAACTGGGAGCGTGATTTACCACTCCCCACAATCGTTGCCGACCTATGTACAGCCCAAGAAGGTGATGCCAGTCCCGATGGTAAAGGAACACTGACCATTGCGCGGGGTATTGAAGTGGGTCACATCTTCCAGCTCGGCACCAAATACAGCAGCGCCATGAAGGCCAATGTTCTCAATGAGCTAGGCAAAGGGCAAACTATGACTATGGGCTGCTACGGCATCGGCATCTCTCGTGTTGTCGCGGCTGCCATTGAGCAAAGCCATGATGATCGCGGCATTATCTGGTCAGATGCACTCGCCCCATTCAAAGTGGCACTCTGCCCGATGAACATGCATAAATCAGATCGGTTACGCGAAACTTGCGAGAATCTTTACAATGAGCTGATTGAGGCCGGTATTGATGTGCTGTTTGATGACCGTAAAGTTCGCGCCGGTTTTATGTTCTCTGATATGGAACTGATCGGCATTCCGCACCGGCTTGTACTGGGTGATCGCGGTCTGGATTCAGGCAATATTGAATACAAAGCACGCGGTGACAGTGAAACCCAGGAAATCCCAATGAATGAGATTGTTGAGTTTCTGAAAAAGAAGCTAGTGGGCTAGGAAAGTTTGTATAGGTGGAATTTTAGTATTCCCGCTAACCTGCCTATAGCGATCAAAAAAATTCATCACCACAGAGAACACAGAGGGAAAAGAGTTTTTCTCTTTTCACGTATTGATAAGCCCCGGCCGATTGATGTAGAGAGCTAATATGCAGGATATTTAGCCCCAAAGACCTTTGTGAGCTCTGTGGTAAAAAAACAACCCATTACGAGACTTTAAATACCTTTAAAACCGAACCCCAGACCCCACTTTTAACCCCAGTAACTCACTCGCTCGCCCTTTATTAACGGCAATCTCAACCAGCCCACAGGAGTTTTCATACCAAAATGGCTCACCTTCTGGAACCGCACAAAAGGTTTCAGCCTGATGAATAGCCTTACCATTAATATGAATCACCTTCTCATCCAGTATCTTTTGGTAACGCCAGCCGGTCATCGCATTACCGTAGTGATCGATGTAGATCACCGAAGCTATATCAGCAGGCCAGCCGCCCAGGTCAGGGCCATTCCATTGGCTCAAACCTGAATAGTCTTTCTGGCTAATTCTGGCGGCAACAGGCGCAAAAAGATCGCGACCATGAAAAGAGCTAGAGAGGTTCTCGGGTCGCCATTCAATAATCCACCAGTGCACCACTTCCGCATGAAGTGCCACACTATTTAAGAGGCCATTATCCGGCCCAACAAACCAACGCCCATCTGCACGTAAAACAATGGGCTGGCGCTCACCTCCCACACCCGGATCTACGACCGCCAGAAAAACGCTATCCACCGGAAAGTTTTGGCTCAGTGCGGCCAAAAGATGCGCGCTGGATAAAACATTTTCGACGGGTGCATTGCTGAGCAAGTTAATAACCGGCTCAGCGGGGGCTTCGGTTCCTAGAACTGCCTCCATCTGCCCAAGATAAGGCCCTTCTGCCCCAAAGTCGGTGAACATGACAATCATGCTAGATACGCTCTTTCGCCCACGCTACTATAAAATCAAAAATTTCATCCTTTTCGGGCTCATTGTGGAGTTCGTGATAAAGGTCAGACCAAAGTTTTAAGGTACAAAACTCACCCGTTTTTTCAGCAAATTCCACAGAAGAATGATGGCAAGTAATTTGATCTTCAGTGCCATGCATTAACAAAATATCAAACGGGAACTCCGTGGTCACTTCAAGCGCCTCAAGCCCTGCATCGAGGAAACAAACACCCAACTTAGCACTAATTCGATCGTGTACAAGAGGGTCATTCATACAGTCGATTATCACCTGAGGGTTTCGACTTAGGTGCTCACGATTAACTTCATTGGACAATGAAAGTTTCGGTGAAATCGCCTGAACTAAGCGGGCCAACGTCACCTTCCATTTAGGTGGTTGAAAAGCAGGCCTGAGCATCGGTGCTGTGGCAATAACACCGCAAAGATTACTGTTTTCACATCCTTTCATTGCATGATGTAAAACCAACGTCCCACCCAGACTATGCCCATAAAGGAAATGAGGCCTGTCTGGAAATAATTCCCTGGAATGATCGAGAAAACAATCGACATCGTCAACCAGCTGCTTAAAATCTCTGGCATGCCCGCGCGCGCCACCCGAGCGACCATGCCCCCTTAAGTCAAAAGCCAACAGTGCAATATTGTTGTCATTCAGATGTTCGGCAAAATGACTGTAACGATCACTATGCTCACCCAACCCGTGAATCAGACAGAATACCGCATCAGGATGCTCACTCGGCGACCACCCTTGAGCAAAAATCTTCACATCATCATCTGTTTTACAGTCGAACTGAAAATGTTTTCTATTCATTATAATTCTGTTGCCTGGCAAATGAAGTTGTTCATCGCTTTCGCGATACGTTCAATACGGGCACGATCTATTTTTAGCGCATCGTAGTTCAGATTGATAAAAAGGCGGCCATTCCAACTATTGATCGTACTATTTATCGGCGTAACCGATGAAGGACAGATCAACAACGATAAGCTGCTCACTCCCGCCAGATTACTCGCTTTCGCATCACTCACATCTCCCATATTACTAATCAGGGTAGATGGTGGCGACAACCATTTTGTGATTTTTAACAGCCGCTCAGCGCCCTTTTGGTTGGGCGGAACTAATAGAGATGGCGGCAAACTATTCCAAAAGTTATATCCATCCCCTTTGGCCAGTTTATGTTTCAGTTGCTGACGAATATCACGCGCCAGCTCCCAAAAGGATGCCCCACATTCCACTCGGTGAGTTGTCACCAGAAAAGTGATTTGAAGCGCAAGCTCTTCGACCAGAACAGGCTGCGTCAACTGCCCTCTCATATCGGCAAGAGAGGTTAGCACCATCGGATGATTTGCTTTGTCAGAAAACTCTTCCCGTAGAGCCAAAAGCTGTGCTGATCCAATCAATCCATGTAATGTAGTCTTCTCTTCTCGTGCTTTCTGCTTCAATTTAGTCAGCAGTTTTTCTTCTATAACAAGCTGATACGAACTCGCTTTGCGCTCACATTTTATATCTGTTTTATAGTCTGGAAATGGCTCCAGTTCCCCATATCGTTTCCACTCAAAACCTTCGCGAAAGCGAAATAGATTACCTCTTATTCTTCCGCCAATTTTACGGTATTTGTTCGGGAAATTGGCTTCCATAGCGGGCGAAAGCTTACCCTGGTTGAGACCGCTACATTCCTCCCCTAGCGCTCGTCTGAGTAACTTCTTGGCGAAGTCGATACCCGATCGGCCATCGGCGATCGTATGCTGAAAAATCATAACAACAATAGAGCCTGTCTTCTCTCCATCTATCAACAGGCAGCGTACCATCGGTGATGTGCAGGGTGTAAATGGCTTAACCATTTCATCTAGAACAGTACCTCTCCAATCCTGTTCTACATGAATCTGCTCAACGTGTAACAGCGAGCTCTGCTCTTCAACGAAGAAAAGCTTTTTCCCTGCCGTCTCCACTCTCACCTGTAGAGCGGGAGTCACCGATACCAATTCATTTAGCGCCTGCTCAATGCGGTCAATTTCGAGTGACTCGTCAAGTTCTGCATAGACCGCAAAATTCATACAATTAACCCGATCAAAAAGCCAGAAAAACCGCTCTGCCTCTCCAAGTGGCCGCACAAACTGTCCTCTTTTAACGCCTGTAGTCACTATGTTGCCAATTCAGGTTGAGAAGGAATGCGGCCAACTAGCCATTCAACCATATCCTTCATAACCTCCTCCTGGCCTAGGTCCTGGTGTGGCTCATGAGCACGTCCTGGGTAGATAATCAGTTTTTTATCCCGGTGTCTGATCTTGTTAAAGAACTCCACCGTTCCTTTCTCTGCATTCAGGCCATCGGCATCACCATGAATAAAAAGAGAGGGTATTGCCATCTCACTTGTATGCCCTTTAATCCAGTTCATTGTCTCGAGTGTTTCCATCCCCCATCTGGCCGTTACGCAATTATGAACCAAAGGATCATTGCGATAATCCTCACATACCCCTTCAATACGCGACAGTAAATCAGGATCAATATTCAGTCTCAGCCCAAAACGAGGAAAAAGTTTCGAAAGAAAGCGAGCCGCCACCTTTTGTAATTCACTTGCCACATTAACCGGCTGCAGTGCCGATGCACTGATAATTGCGCCACTAAAACCTTCTGGATAACGAAGAATATAATCCAGCACGATCAATGAGCCAAAACTATGGCCGAGAATAAACAGCGGTAAATCGGGCCTTTCCTCAGCAAAAAGCTCTATCATCTTCTTTAAATCCTGCCGATAATCTGCCCAACTATTGATATGGCCGCGTTGCCCCTCAGACTGGCCATGCCCTCGATTATCAAAAGTCAGCACTTCAATATTATGCCTATTCAAGTAGCTGACCAGGTCGCTATAACGACCACTATGCTCGCCGATACCGTGCACAATGACTAACTTAAGCTTCGCCTCCCCGATCGCCTTCCAAAACCGCCCATGAAGCGCTAAACCATCATGGCTCAAGCAGCTAAAATTTCCATCGCTCTTATTCATTATTCCGCACTCTTTTAGCGAGTTGGTCTCCCCAAACTAACGCCTTGTAATCAAAGTTTTCATCAAGCCCCGGTTTGATCACCTTAAAGTAGGGGGAAAGATCAAAATCCCTCGGCACAAAAAGGCTGTGATGCCTGATATGCAAAACTTCTCCAGCCGTATCAGGACAACAGTAGCAATCTGCCTGCTCTTCAATCAAGGGTAGAATAGGGTAACGTACCTTCTGAAAAGCTTGCGCAATCAATGTCGAGCAAATTGCTTTTGTCGGCTCACCACTTCCCAGTGCCAACAGCCGACGACGAAACCTTACAGGAACAGGTGGCGTTGAAACAACAAAACGGAGTAGATCCAAAACATTCTTCAAATCATATTGCTTGCCCAGGCTAGCAACCATAAAATCGATAACTACTTGGCAGTCTGCCTGCGACAAGCTGATCGCCCTGACAATACGAATATTGTAATTTGCATACATAGAGAGTGGTTGCGTAATAACACCCTCCTTTAAATCTGCTTCAATTAGGCTATTTTGAAGCCGTTCTCCCGTCAGCGGACTCTCAATATCCCCCACATACATACAAGCATGGGACCAGGTTGACTGGGTTAAATACTTGATTGCTGTGCTGATTCGTTCGCGTCCCTCAACCAAAACAATATCACCGGGCTTTAACACTTCCAGCAGTAATTTCTCATCATAAAGCGTGACCGGGTCATAGCGTTTAACCTGCTTACCCAGAAAACTGGCAAAATGGCTGCCTAGGAAATTAAGGACAGACGATGAGATATTCATACCTTCACTCTATCAAAATTAAACTGTTCCGGTACAGCTGATTCCCACTTTGCTAAGATGAGTAAAACAACGGCGGCTTCATAACTCGACTGATTATGATTACAAATATTTTTTTCTTTCTAATTTTCTTCATTCCTCTCTTTTACCTTCTCGTCTACCTATCTAGCTACCACCCAAAAGCTGAGCAAGATGAGGTGGTTTTCTGCCCAACCGATACCCCGTTATTAAATAAAAACAGCCCCATAAAAGTTATGACCTGGAATATTCAGTTCATGGCAGGAAAAGGCTATCATTTCTGGTTTGAGCCACTTGATGACAGTGGCCCGGATAAGCGCCCCAGCAGGGAAAACATCTGCAAAACAAGCAAAGATATTGCAACTATTATCGAGCGCGAAAACCCAGACATTGTTCTGCTACAGGAGGTTGATGACAGCGCCAAACGGACTGATAACGAAGATCAACTTCAAAAACTACTCATTTTGCTTCCCGAAAGTTACCGCTGCCATACCTCCTGCTTCTACTGGAAAACCCGTTTTCTACCTCATCCAAAAGTGATGGGGGCCACTGGGATGAAACTCTCTATTATTTCCAAATACAAGATTAAACAGGCCATTCGCCACAGTCTGCCGCTTGTACCTAAAAACTGGATTGTTCAGCAACTGGGGATTAAACGAGCTATTCTTGAAGCTCATATTCCCTATTCAGATGGTAGTACCTTGACTGTTATGAACAGCCATCTGGAGGCTTTTTCTCAAGGATATGACACTCTACAGAGGCAGGTTGAAAAGATTAAGGAGAAACTCTTAAAACTGGATAAAGAAAAAGCACCGTGGATAATGGGTGGTGATTTTAATTTGCTTCCACCTGGCCAGTATCAACAGCTCGATGATAAAAGCCGTCAGGAGTTCCAAGAAGAAAGTGAACTTCAGCTACTCTACAAGCACTTTTCGGTACTTCCATCAACAGAGCAACTTTCGAAAGATAAAGCAGCCTGGCT